>Ga0265294_10003524_pt1 | contig 19961 bp, 17 predicted proteins | sample MunlanPumphouse3_FD_192504 | JGI IMG/M metagenome (GOLD analysis project Ga0265294, IMG submission 192504) | Groundwater microbial communities from a municipal landfill in Southern Ontario, Canada - Pumphouse #3 | ecosystem: Environmental > Aquatic > Deep subsurface > Groundwater | place...
GGTGTGGAGCCCAATCCCTCCCTCTCAGAGGATTTCTACAGAGCCAAAAAAATAGAATTCAGGTAAAGGAAACTCTGCCCACCAGAATGGCTTTTCCAGCCTCAGCCGTGGGGAAAACCAAGGCCACGTAAAAGATCTGATTTAACATATTTCCCTTCTGGCCAGAGTATTTTCTGCAAAGCCGTAAAATAACAGTTATCAGATCTCCCGGAGATCCCCTATCAGTTCTTCCTGGGAATTGAGCACCTTTGCTCCGGATTCAACAAGGCCGGAGATGATCCTGCCTGCCTCGCCTCCTGTAAAGTCCTGTGCACAGATATTTTCACCGGCCTGCTGATATACCCTGACGGGTGTATCCCCGATATCCTCAAGGACACGCAGGTTTGCTATATTGCCTGGGCCGACAGGCATGCCTGTGACCACCACAATATCGGCTTCTTTGATACATGCCTTCAGTTTATACAGGGATTCATCACCAACTGCCGTAAAGGGCGCCTCACTCACACATGGGATGCCAAGGTTCTGTGCAGTCAGATAATCAGTATCATTGATACCAAGCACACCTGCCGTAATCTGGTATCCAAGGTCTGAGAGACTGTATATGAGATCACTCCCACTGCCACCCCCGCAGATGATATGCACACGCTGCTTCTCATGCACCTGTCTGCCGCTGTTGATGATGGGGATTACATAAGGCCTCCCTGTCATTGGATTCGTCCTTATCACAGAATCAATTGAGAAGGTCTTCTTCAGGTTCTCTCTGGTAAGGACCTCATTGGGAGTGCCAATCGCAGCAATTCGTCCCTCATCTATCATGACCATACGGTCACAGTAGTATGAGGCCAGGTTGAGATCATGGAAGACCCCGACAATAGTGACCTCACCCTTCAGGTTCTTCATGATATTCAGGATCTCGATCTGATGGCTGATATCAAGGTGCGAGGTCGCCTCATCAAGAAGGAGTATACGGGGCTGCTGGGCCAGTGCCCGTGCAATGATCACCCTCTGCCTCTCTCCTCCACTCACCTCATTGACAGATCTGTCAGCAAAGGCAAGAGTATTTGTGACCTCCATCGCGTGCCTTGCGATCTCTACATCCTTCACCGATTCAGATGAGAAACGCTTGATATATGGGTGCCTCCCCATCATCACAATATCCCTGACAGTGAAGTCAAAGCTGATGTTTGTCTCCTGAGGGACGACTCCCATCTCCTTTGCAAGATCACGGAATGAATATTCAGAGAGTTCACGACCTTCAATGGTGATTGTGCCGGCTGAAGGCAGGAGGATCCTGCCGAGGCCCTTCAGAAGCGTTGTCTTGCCTGAGCCATTTGGCCCGATGATACCAAAGAACCCGCCCTTCTCTACAGAGAGGTTGATCTCACGCAGGATATCGAGTGCAGGATAGCCAAGTGTGAGGTCATCGATCTCTATCACGCCTGCATCCTCCTTCTTAACAGGTATATGAAGAACGGAGCGCCCACAAATGCTGTGATCACACCTACAGGTATCTCATTGAAGAAACTCCGTGTGAGGGTGTCGGCCCAGAGCAGGAAGATGCCGCCTGCCATCATAGAGGTCGGAAACAGTATGCGATGGTCAGGGCCCACGATGAGTCTCATCACATGGGGGGTGATGAGGCCGATGAATCCAATGGCACCGGCAATCGAGACTGCGATGCCTGTCACAAATGAACTCAGGAAGAGCAGGATCTGCTTGAGGCGCTCGACATTTACACCCAGATGAACTGCATCATCCTCACCAAGGGAGAGGATATTGAGGTCACGTGAGTAGAAGGCAAGGAATATGCCTGCCAGGGGTATCAGGAACGCTATTGTAGCGTCATTCCAGGATACATTCCAGAACCCTCCCATCAGCCAGAACATGATCTGATGGAGGCTCTTGCCTGCGCTGTACATCAGAAAAGAGAGTATTGAGGAGAGGAACATTGAGAGGGCAATACCTGAGAGAAGCAGGGTCTCGACAGGGGCCCGTCCATGACGCATGGATATTGCATAGACGATGAAGGTTGCGCCTGTGGCACCAATAAAGGCCAGAATCGGCAGGCCAAGGCCACCAAGGAATATAATGGCAACAGATGCCCCAAGTGCACCGCCAGATGAGGTGCCTATGATATATGGGTCTGCCATTGAGTTCTTGAATAGACCCTGCATCGCTGTTCCGGCCGCTGCCAGGCCGCAACCCACGAGGATGGCGCAGATTACACGCGGCAGGCGGACGTCAAAGACGATCATGAAGGAAGTGGGATCAGGGAAGAAAGAACTAAGGGGCGGCCCCTCCACCCCACTGAAGAGTGAGGCAGACACTGATGCCAGGAGAGCCCACAGGTCTGTGGGCACCAGATCCCTGAGTGGTATGGTGGTCGGGCCGAGTGCCATGGCGATTATCATACTGATGATCACCAGTGCAATGAGTCCTGTGGTCGCTATAAGGGAGTTCTTCTGCATCATATCTCCTCATAATGGTCGCATCCATTGCAGGACCCGACCGGGATACATACAGTTTGTGCGTATTAACACAAGTATATTTTCCCAGACTCAGATCATATGATGCAGATCGCGGCAAGCAGGATCACACCTGTCAGGATGGCACAGATGGCCACTTTATCAAGTCTGCCAGTGGGCGGGGCTTCTGTCAGATTCCCATTTCTATATCCACGAAGGTCGATGGTCAGTCCAAGGACATTTGCCCTCCCAAGGGCGTTTGAGACCAGAGGAACCATGAGGGGTGTGAGGCTGCGGAGACTCCCTGATATGCCCCTGCCGGGATCGTAGGCACGTGCAAGCTGTGCCTCATGGATACGCTTTCCCTCGATCTGGAGGGAAGGTATGAAACGCAGAGCAATCAGGAGCATCAGTGTGTAGTCCACAGGCATGTGTAGTCTTCTGAGTGTCTGGACGAGTGCACCTGGCTTTGTGGTGATTATCACCATCTGGAAGGTGAAGATCATCACCACAAACCTGAGTGAGAGGACTGATGCAAAGAGGAGGGCGCCCTCTGTCACAGGCAGAATGCCAGGTATTATCTCAAATATCACAGGCCCGCTCTGCATGGTCAGCAAAGTCAGCAGAAGAAGTCCTGCTGTGAGTGAGACCAGAATTGGGATCTGTCTCAGAAGTTCCCTGTGCAGACCAGAGACAAAGGACAGTACAAGGAGTGCCACAGCCATGCCTGCAAGCATCAGGAGATCTGTGGACAGCAGGCTCAGGCCCACCACTCCGACCATGAATATGAGTTTTGTCAGGGGGTTCAGGCGATGGAGGAGACTGTTGCCCTCCAGATACTGCATTATCTCTGTCATGATATACCCCCGGTGTCAGCCACTATGGCGCCCTGCTCCATCTTTATGATGCGTCCGGCATGTGCCCCCACCATATCGAGATCATGGGATATCATGAGTATGGTATGCCCTGTCTCATGCAGATGGTGCAGGAGATTCATAACCTTCTCTGCCTCCTGATGGTCCAGTCCTGTGGTGGGTTCATCAAGTATGATGACCTCAGGTTCCATTGCAAGCACACAGGCGATTGCAAGACGCTGGCGTTCACCCCTGCTCATGGAACGTGGGTACCTGCCGCGGCAGTTCAGAAGCCCGGCCTCTGTGAGTGCGGCCTGTATGCGTTCACTGGTATTTCTGCAACCGGTGTTCTCAAGCCCGAAGAGGATCTCCTTCTCAACTGTCTCCTCAAAGAGCATGGTATCAGGGTTCTGGAAGACAAGCCCGACCTTTCTGGTCAGCTGCGGGATGGGCGTCCCGACTGTGTCCATGCCACAGACCCTGACATCTCCGCCTGTAGGTTTAAGGAGGCCATTGAGGTGTTTTGCAAGGGTCGTCTTGCCTGAGCCATTCTCACCTGTGACTGCCACGAGTTCTCCCTTCCTTATACTCAGGTCTACGCCTGACAGGGCCTCAACGCCGTCATATCTGTGCACCAGCCCGCTGACTGTGATGACTGGATCGCCGTCTGAATTCAGGGGCAGAGGTGCCGGTTTTTCTGAGGCTGGGGTCAACCCGGGATCTCCTGTATGTGCCATGATCTGCCCGTTCTCTATATAGATCGTCTGGTCTGCACACCCTGCGAGTGCACCAAGTTTGTGCTCCACCACAAGAACTGTCCTGCCCTCATCTCTGAGGGTTGTGAGCAGTCTGATGATCAGGGCAGTCGAGGCGGCATCGAGTTCAGAGGTAGGTTCATCGAGGATGATACAGTCTCTGTTGCCTGCAAGGGTCGCAGCTATTGTGACCCTCTGTTTCTGCCCTCCAGAGAGGGTATGGGGAGCGCGGTTACGGAGTGAGGCTGTATCTGTGGCTTCAAGTATCTCTTCGAGGCGTCTTTGAACCTCACTCTGTGCGAGGCCCTGGTTCTCAAGTGAGGAGAGGATCTCCTCCTCCACTGTGGTGAAGATGAGTTGTGAATCAGGATCATCGAAGACCATACCAATATGCTGGCCAATCTCTCCCATGTCCCTGTATGCTCCCACATCTCTTCCGCAGATGGTAACTCTGCCCTCGATACTTCCCCCATACTCATGGGTGAGTATACCTGCCATAGCAAGGCAGAGGGTGGTCTTGCCGGCGCCTGTGGGGCCTGTGACAAGGGTCAGGGTGCCCCTCTCTATCCTGGCTGTCACATTGGTGAGGACAGGGGCTGTGCCCTGCGGGTAGGTATATGTGAAGTCCTCTATCTCCAGCATATTATCTGCCTCTCATGAGAATGCGTGCCGCCGGTCTGTAGAGGATCTGCACGATTACACCATTGACAAGGGCTGTTATGACAACAATCGGCAGGATGGCCATGAAGAATGCCCCGATGGTGAAGGTGTGGACAAGCATGCCAGGCGCCGCGATGAGCACGACAATTGCGATCGCCACAAAGGAGAAACCGCTTGCAAGGGTCGCGGTGAAGGTCGAGACCGCAGGGCCCACACTTCTGGTTCTGAGAGCTGTGTATACAGCAAGACAGACAACTGCACCGATGGGCTCACTGATCAGGTTTGCAGGCGGGAAGATCGAGTGGCTGATCAGAGCCGAGATTATGCCTGCCACCAGGCCAATCCCAATGGCTTCCCTGAATGTGGGGACTATCAGGATGACTGCAAGACAGTAGAAGGCGATCACAAGGTTTGAGACGATCGGGCCTGGTATGATCAGGGAGAGGTATCTCACAACTGCCCCTATGGCAAGCAGTATGCCTGCTATGGCAATATCACGCGATTTCATGCCTGCCTCCGGAAGTTTGTAATCTGTGATGCTGTCAGTGTGATTGATTCAGAGTCATGTATTGTGTAAATCATCAATGAACATATTTGTACACTGTTGTATATAATAGGTTGCGTGGGGGAGGGATCAATGGAATGGATCTACTGTCAAAGGCAGGGGGTTGCTGCGCACCCCCGCCAGCCCCCAGGCAGAGGATGAAACGCGTGGAAAGGGTAAGATGAATGTTCCATAATTCAGGAACTGGCACCCAACAGAGGGATAATCACGAGTCGAGGAGTGAGCGAAGCGAACTCGAGAAGATGCTTGCATCTTCGCTGGCTGGCGGGGGGCGACAGTCCCCCCTGCCTATGGGGTGCAATCAACTTCTTATGATCTTCATAATAAGGACAGTTATGATATAGGCAGGGTGCGAGTGAAACGAGCTCGATAAAATTCGCAGGATTTTTGAGGGGGCTAAGCCCGCCCCCCGCCGGCCCCTTGGGCACAGGATAGAATCCGGATTGGTTAAGTATCCGATTTCCAGACACAGGGACTGACTCCATGACAGGGGGACAATCACGATCCGAGGGGCTGGCGGGGGGCGACAGTCCCCCCTGCCTTGGGGTGCAATCAACTTCTTATGATCTTCATAATAAGGACAGTTATGATATAGGCAGGGGCCATGAACCCCAAGCCCGAAACATCCGGAAAAAACCAAAAAAAACTCAAAAAAAATGAGAAAAAAATAATCCCTGATGCCATCTACTCGATGACAATCGCGGGCTTGAAAGGCAGGGCTGACCCGGCCTTTGGATGTTGACTCCCCTCAGCAGCGACTACAGAGACAGGCACCCCGAACTCATGCTCAAGGAAGGCCTTTGCAGATGCGAAGGTCTCATACTCATCAAGATCAGAGGCTGCGAAGCCCTCAACAATCTCAGGCGGGAACCTGTGGATGAGTGTCGTGATCTGCTTTGCCGCGCTGGTGGCCTCCTTGCCACGGCTGCGCATCTCCTCGTCCTTCATAACCTTGCTGATAACCTTTCTCCTGTCAGAGCTGGCAGCGATGATCCTGAAGATCTGCTTCTTCCATTCAGGAGCAACAAAGAGCGTGATGCCCTTTGGCTCGAGCTGGATGAGCTTCATGATAGACTCTATATCCTCGACAGTGCGGGAGAGGAGTTCCTCTGAGAGTTCAACCCCGGTATTGACAAGTGCAGAGTCTGCCACAGGCCATGGAGCAAAGGCGATCTCGCCCTCACCGCCGACCTCCTTCCAGAGACTCTCACATGTAAATGGTATGAACGGCGCAAGCAGGCGTACCCAGACACTGGCCAGATCAGAGAGCACCGCAGTTCCGCGGACACCCTCAGGCAGGCGGCGGCGGTACCACTTCAGATCAGACTCAATCCCAAAGTAGGCTTCCTGGAGTGCCTGACGGGTCTGGAATGACGAAAGCGCCTCTGTGGTCTTTGTGATATGATCCTGCACACGCGAGGCAAGCCAGGCATCAATCGGATCCGCACCCTCGGCCACAAGAGCCTCATGCACAGCATTCCAGAACTTCTCGATCTGCTTCTTGGTGGAGATGACAAGCTCATTTCTCCAGTCAAAGTCCTGCCAGGGCTCAGCACTGCCAACAAGGAACATTCTCACAGTATCCCCTGAGAACTCCTGGATTGCATCCTCGAGCAGAACCACATTGCCCTTTGATGAGGACATCTTCGCACCCTCAAGCAGGCCCATGCCAAAGATGACCATGCCCTCAGGCTGATGTTCAGGCCCGAAGAGTGCATTGTGGTGGAAGAGCTGGAATGTCAGGTGATTTGAGATCAGATCCTTTGCAGAGAACCGGTAATCATATGGATACCAGTACATGAACTCTGACCTCAGATCATCTGCCTGCTCCCTTGAGATAGGCAGTGATTCAGGATCACCCTCACCGCGGAATATATAATCAAATACCGCAGGTGTGAGCTTCTCAGCCTCGATGGTCTTGAGTTTATGGGCGATCGTGTAAAAAGCCATGTAGATTGTTGAGTCTGAGAGAGGCTCAATCAGCCACTCCTTGTCCCAGGGCAGGTGGGTTCCAAGACCTACACGTCTTGTGCAGGCCCAGTCCTTGAGCCAGTCAACAGTTCTGTCAAACTCTGCACGCACCTCAGCAGGCACAAGTTTTGTATTGTCGATCTGCTCATGCACACGCTCCTTCCACTCAGGATCAGAGTACTGCACAAACCACTGATCCTTGATTATACGCACATATACACGGCCTCCACAGCGGCAGATAACCTCACGGTTATCGAACTCGTACATCACAGCCGAGCCATAGCGCTCAAGCATGATGGCTGCGACCTCGTCCCTTGCCTCTTTTACCAGTTTTCCGCCGTATTTTGGCAACATCCGGCCATGGGAGTGCTCTGCACTGTAGATCTCCTGTGTAAGGGGCTCCATTGCAGGATCATTCTGATCGGTGATCCCGGCCTTCTCGACGGCCTCCTTGGCAGGGACATCCCCATAACCATCGACCTTGATCAGGGTTACAGGGGTGATATCAGTATATTTACCCTGATTCTGGAGATCACGGAGTGCGATATAGTCGAAAGGTGCATGAGCAGGCACACTCATCACGATACCTGAACCCATGTCAGGATCAACGAAGGTTGCCGGAAGAACAGGCACCTCACCGCAGAATGGATGTGAGACCCTCTGGTCTACAATCTCAGAGCCTGCGATCTCACCTTCTCTCGTGACCTCATGATCCTGCAGAGAGATCTTCTTCTCGGCCTCAGGTGAGAGAATCCATTTCTGGCCATCCACCATCACCTTGACATAGGTGACATCAGGGTTTATCCAGAGGTTTGTAACACCATAGGTCGTCTCAGGACGGAGTGTTCCGCATGGGAGCAGGTAGTCATTCCATGTAAAGAAGACAAGCACATACTTGATGATCTCTGCCTTCTCTCCTTCCATCAGGTCATGGTCACCCACAGGGTTGTCACATTGGAGACAGTACTTGACAGGGTGGGCCCCACGGACAACATGGTTGTCCTCCATCAGGTGTCCATACTGCCACTCAATGAACTTGCTGTACTGTGGCAGAACCGTCGTGAAACGGCGTCTCCAGTCGATTGAAAGACCACAGCGGCGCATTACGCGCTCATACTCATTGCTGAAGTAGTTGACAATCTCCATTGGGTCAACAAACTTCTCAAGTATGTCCTCAGGAACCCGGTACAGATCCCTGTAGAGCCAGAGGGTCTTCGCATCCTTTGCGGCGATCCTACGTGATATACCGATAACAGGCGTACCGGTCACATGGAATGCCATTGGGAAGAGTACCTGTCTGCCCTGCATCCTCTGAAATCGTGCAATTACGTCAGGCACGATGTATGTGCGGCCATGACCAACATGCATGGCACCGCTTGGATATGGGAAGGCAACTGTCTGATAGTATTTTTCCTTATCTCCGACAGGATCAGACTCAAAACTATGGGTCCATTTCCTGCAACACTCATCCTCGTACTGGTGTATATCAAATTCGCTCAAATTTCTCTCTCCTGCAAATCTGGATGTATGATTGATTATACTGGCCTGAGACGGATGGTCTCACCGTCTTTATAACGACGGATCATCTCCTGAGCGATGCTGCTGTGTTTGGAGAGGTGGATCTCGCCGTGGTCATTCACTGTTGCCGTAAACAGATATTCTCTGCCTCCAAAGACATCTACAATCTTACCAGATTCATGAGGTGCGATGATGGCGAGCTGTTTCTTATCAAGTCTGATATCAATTACAGGCTTCTGAACTATCTCAGTCTTTACCCCTTCATGTATAGGGGCAGGTGGAGCCTGAATCGTGGAGTTCTCAATTTCAGGCTCAGCTTTTTTATCTCCAAGTTCACTTCTGGGCCTGATATCGATTCCAATTCCGAGTTTGTTTACAATTCCAGCGACGTTTTTGCCCCCCTTCCCTATGGCAGCAGGCACATCACGGTCATCAATATAAACAACCGCTTTGTTGTCGCTCAGCATACGAACCTCCACATAGCCGTCCGTAAATCTACCCAGTTCTCGCTGAACCTCACGCTCTGATAGTTTTTGAGTCAGTTTCTCATCAGGTTTTGCCTTGGCTTCGGCCTCGGTCTTTTTACCTGCCTCAGTGGTTGGAAGAAGGAGTGTCTCCCCTTCATAGCGGAAGATCTCGTACTCAACAGCACCAGTCTCTGAATTGGTGACTGTGATCACAGGACGGACAGGGATCTCTTCAGGAATGCACTCAGGAGAGCCGAATATGAGATCCAGATCATAAACACGGGTAATCTCTCCGTTTTCAACAAATATGACTGTACTGATCACCTGAGGGAGAACTCCAAAATCGACCCTGCCAAGGAACCTCTGCAGGGCATCCTGTGCCCTCATTGCATGCACAACTCCAATCATCCCCACACCGGCAAGGCTCATGTCAGCAAAGACCGGGAAGTCCTCGTTCTTGCGCAGTTCGTCGAATATGACATAGTCAGGGCGAACCAGCAGAAGCACCTCAGCTGTGTTGACCATGCTCCCGTCAAGGGCATTATACTGGGTGATATTGTCAGGCACCTGGAGATCACGTGGCGCCTCCATGGTCTTCACCTGGAAGTCATGATCTGCAAGGAAGGTTGCTATGCTCTGTGCAAGGGTTGTCTTACCTGTGCCTGGAGGCCCTGCAATCAGGAGACCACGCCTCTCACCAAGAATACGTTTCTTTATATCTCCTGCAAGATTATAGTCATCAAGGGAGATATCAACGATCGGGCGGACTGCCGTAATCTCCATCCCGTCTGCAAAGGGGCGGCGTGCAATCAGGATACGAAGTGATCCGATCTGTGCCACAGTAATACCCTTACGCTCCACCTCTACAAATCCATCAGGGTCTCGCTTTGCCCTTTCAAGGATTTCCTGAGCCATCTGCCTGAGTTCATATTCAGTCAGGGGTGCTTCACGGAGTGTGACCATACGCACCTCCTTTAAGGAACCTTTCCTGGCAACCGGCGCCACACGCTCCTTGAGATATACTGCAATTGTATTTTCGTCAAAGAACTGATCTATGGAGAGTGGAGAGAATTCACCGATCTGTGGCCTGAGATAAAGAACATCAAGACCCTTTGCCTTTGCAACCTCTGACTGGACAATATCACTTGTAATAAACTTAGAGTCCTCATAGACAAGCGCCACATTTCGGATGAGTGCATCTATCTCACCGCCGCTTGCTAGTTTTACCTGGTCAAGGCTCGGCCTGTTTCCAACATATTTCAGAGAGATCCTACCCTCATCAGCCATCTTAGAGAGTTTCTGGAGCTCTGCAAGTCCAGAGAATCCAATTTCTCTGCCCTGATTCGCCTGTGATTCAAGCTCTGCGATGACTGCTTCAGGAATTATTATTGTGGCCTCTGTATATTCGCCAGCCTCGATCATGGCGGTGATGCGCCCGTCAATAACGACACTGGTATCTGGCACTAATTTCATAAAAAATCACCATTTATTAATGGTGTCATCTATCCTTATTAGCATATACCTTATCAGGATCAAAGACCCTGGTGGAGATTATTGTGCCATCAATTGTCCGGAAGAAACAGCTGCGATAACCCATATGACATGCAGCACCACCCTGTCTGACCTGATATATCAGGGTATCCTCATCACAGTCAACAAGGACACGGACGATCTCCTGTGTATGTCCACTCTCCTCACCCTTCTTCCAGATCTTCTGCCTGCTGCGTGAGAAGTAGTGTGCATAACCTGTTTCCTGTGTCAGCCTGAGGGCCTCCTCATCTGCATATGCAAGCATCAGAACCTCATTTGTCAGGGCATCCTGTGCAATGACAGGCACCAGACCCCTGGCATCAAAATTTATCTCCATATCTCAGATCACTCCCATAATAATTCCTATAATCCCAAAGAAGATATCCCCTGCAAAGATTGCAGTAACTAAACCCGCAGTGATCGGAACTATGAAAGGAACTCCATAGGATATCCAGACAGTCCCGGCTTTCCGGTACAGTGAGAGTTCCTCTCTGTAATCTTCAGGATCTCTCTTCAGATCCTGTGTGTACATCCGGCGCTCCCCTGCAAACATCCTGCGGATCGCATCTGTAAATGATATATAGTGTCTTATAAGCCTGCCATCCTGCTCCTCAAACTCTTCCATCACAAAGCCAAAGGAGTCCTGTATCCTGCTGCCATCCACCGGGAAACCAACCAGCATATAGCGCAGAGGTGCCTTGTTGCCACGGGCGATGTTCATGCAGAGGATGCCAACAGGGGCTGCAAGGTTGAGGATAACTGCATTCAGGAGAACAGTCAGAGGGAAGAATGCAATTGCCGGGTATCCCAGATATGGCTCCAGCGGATATAAGGGAATACAGACTGTAAGGAAGATCAGAGCCCAGGCATCCGCACCACCGAAAAGATGGAAATATGCTGACGAGACATAGAAGAGCAGACAGAATACCACAACCAGAAGGATGTAGCCTGATGCAACTCTCAGATCTCCACCCAGCATCGAGATATAGGTCCATGCTGCCATGGGCACTGCAACTGCAAGCATAGGATACCAGGTTCTGAAAGGAACGCGGCGCTCTTTGATATCAAGATATGATGCATACAGGAAGGTTATACCAACAGCCAGGGAAGCGATCATCAGCGGGAATATCATTGTACTATAGTATTCTTGGAAACATCTTATGCGTGGCGATTGGAAGAGAACTATCTTATAGTGTCAGATCATCTCTTCAGATTATAATTCAGCAAACTTTTTATTCAGAGTTGTAGCAATATAAAAAGGTGCAGATATGGATTTATACAGACCCTAAAATATGGTTTAATACCAATTCATATAATAGTCATTAAATTCCATGTCTTTCCTGGACATATCACAGGATTACAGAAGGATAATCTATGGATAAAACAGATCCCCTGAGTAAAATACTCAATAGTTCTCATTATGTCGGCGATTTCACATTTGAAGATCTGATTGTACACATGCAGACCACAGCAGGCTCTGGTATTGCCATATCACAGAACTCATCGAAGAAAACTCTTCTTGTGTTTTACAGTGGTGAAGTCGAGGGTGCGATCCACATCGATAAACAGGGGATGTTATATGGAGATAAGGCTGTTATCCAACTTGAAAAATGCCTCAAATTAAGATTTTTCTCAACAGATAAAGAATCTGCCACAGTACTGACCGCACATTGCAGGATCTTTGATAAAAGCCATCTTAAAACCAATCTGGCACCAGATCTTCCAAAGATCGGTAAAAAAAACATACCCTTTGGAAGACTTTCCATAAAGATACTTGCTGGTGAATGTCCGTTATCAGGGATGGGAATATCAATAAGAAAGGGTCGGCAGGTTGTCATGAATGAATACACCTCACATGATGGGAGTGTCTGCTTCAGAATAAGAAATGGGGACTATTCCTGCATAGTAACAGACAGAAAAGAGTATAAAGAGGAATTCAGGATCTCCTTCACAGGCAGTGAGATGGAAATCCCACTTCAGATTAATGGGATTGTGGATAAATGAGCAAGGGACATACATTCAGGAGGATCATAGATCAGGTACAGAATCCTGAAAAAAACGAGCAAAATCCTGAAAATGAGGCAAATGAAGAGCTCACTGACCTGATCTCAATCTTCAGGGAGGAGATGGATCCATCAGAATGGGAAGTCTCAGAAGAAGAGGCCAGGGAGACCTCCACATCATCAGAGGATGGAAAATCAGAATCTGAACCTGACACGACTTCCAGCGGCACAGGTGAAGACGAAAGAGATGGTGGCGATATTGATCCAGATGAAAAAGCAGAAGTCTCATCTGAACCTTCCAAAACAGAGAAAAGTAGCAGAATAAAGGTAAAGGAGACTCGCTGGTCACACCTCAATTCAGGAGATGCAGAAACACAGGACGGTGGCATCACCTCAATAGACACAATCAAAGATTATTCTGAACTTATCCTCTCTAAAACAGCAACTTTTGAGATTGATGATCTACATTTTGATCTGGAGGATGAACCCCTCAGGGCAGTCAGTGTAGATAAACTCCTGCCTGTATCCAAAGACATCTCCAGAGATTTAACTCCTGCAACTCTGACCGAAAAGACAGGTGAGACAAAAACTGACCGGATAACAGGATTCATTGAGAAGTTCAAAGCTTCTAAAATATTCAGTAAGGATATTCTCAGTGAGATCGAGGAATATGATCCTGAGGTTCATGGACCACTCGTTGATCTGACGATGCAGGAAGAGGAGGGTGTGGAGGAGATTGAAATCTATCCTGTTAATGAGCCTTATGCCTATATCAGGATAATATATGACAATATCTCCCATGAAAACAGATACATTGTGATTGAGCCAGTACTCACAGATGCCGAATTAGAACTTGAAAACGAGATCAAAGAACGTCTTTTTGAGACACTGGATATCAACACCGGTGATATTACCAGAGAGGCAGCAGAGGATCTGCTCAGGAGATCTGTATATGAGATCATTCAGGACTATGGTATTACCCTCACACCAGTAAGCAGGCAGAAGATAGTTTACAACATCCACAGGTCATTCCTTGGTGACGGCCTTATTGATGCTGTGATGCATGACAAATACATTGAGGATATCTCCTGTGACGGGATGAACACGCCCATATTTGTCTACCACTCCAACTATGAATCCCTCAAATCTAACCTTATTTACTCTGAAGTCTCAGAACTCGACTCATTTGTGACCAAACTCGCCCAGAGGGCAGGCAAATATATCTCAATCGCCGAGCCGATGCTGGATGCAACCATGGAGGACGGGTCACGTATACAGATGACACTTGGCAAGGAGGTGACAGCCCATGGCTCGACATTCACAATCAGGAAGTTCAAGGATGAGCCTATCACCCCCACAGACCTGATTGAGTGGGGCACCTTCTCGCCGCTCTCTGTTGCGTATATCTGGCTCGCTGTCGAGAATGGTCAGTCCTGCATATTCGCCGGAGGTACAGCCTCAGGGAAGACCACATCCCTGAATGCGATCTCCCTGTTCATACCTCCGCTTGCAAAGATCGTAACACTTGAGGATACCCGTGAACTCAAACTCCCACACCTGAACTGGATACCATCTGTCACCAGAGAGTCATTTGACGCCAATGGCAAGGGCTCAATTGATATGTACGAACTCCTGCGTGCAGCCCTCAGGCAGAGGCCAGAGTATATCCTTGTAGGCGAGGTGCGTGGTCAGGAGGCCCTCACACTCTTCCAGGCAATGAGTACTGGTCACATCACCTACGCGACAATGCACGCCGATTCTGTGGCAAGTGTGGTACACCGTCTTGAGAACCCGCCCCTGAATGTGCCAAGGAATATGCTCAATGCCCTTGATCTTGTGAGTGTCCAGGTTCAGGCCAGGATTGGTGGCCAGAGGATACGCCGCAACAAGCAGCTCATTGAGATTCTCGACATAGACCCACGTACAAATGAGCTGATCACCAATGAGGTCTTCAAGTGGCACCAGTCAACAGATGAGATCAGATACTCAGGCAAGTCATTCATCCTTGAGAAGGTCATGGAGGAGAGAGGATGGGACGAGAAAAGGATGCGTGAAGAACTCAAGAGGCGGCAGGAGATTCTTGAGTGGATGAGGATCAAGAAACTCAGGTATTACAAGGATGTCAGCAGGGTTCTGGTTTCGTATTACCGTGACCCTGAAACCCTGATGGAACTTGTAAGGAAAGATCTCTATGAATAGTTATGAACTGTTCTGCCTGAACCTGCTTGGAGACAGTTTTAAGACAAAGCGGGATGATTATGTCAACCTGCGAAATGATATGATGGGTGCAAGAATGAGCCTGCCCTTTGAGGCATACCTTGCAACAGCCTGTGTATCCTCAGTTATTGCCGGAGCAGTCTCTGCCGTCGGAATTGGTGTACTCACCTATCTGCTTCGTCTCCCTGAAAAGATCGTCTATCGCGGGACATTGCCTTCTTTTTTATATCCCCTCACCCAGTACAATCTATTCCTCGGGACTCTGACGGCAGTCATCATTGCAACCCTGATATTCGGGGGAATCACCTATCTGATATTCCTGATCTACCCTGGCATCATGGCAGGTGAGAGGAAAAGAAATATTGATGCCACCCTGCCATATGCCATCAACTACATCACTGCCATGTCGACGGCAGGCATCACCCCGGCTGAGGTCTTCAAACTGCTGGGAGAGAGCACGATCTATGGTGAGAGTGCAGTTGAGGCGAGATATATCACACGTGAGGTTGAGATATTCGGGCGTGATCTCATCGACGCACTCAGGGTTGTGGGTCTGCATACACCAAGTCAGAGAATGAAGGAGTTTCTGCAGGGGGCCATGGCAAGCATCTCATCAGGCAGTAATCTTACAGAGTATTTCAGAACAAAATCCGAACAGTATACACATGAAAACCGTCTGGAGCAGAAAAATTTTCTTGAGACACTTGGCCTGATCTCTGAGAGTTATGTAACTGCACTTGTTGCAGGCACACTCTTTCTGATCATTCTCCAGTCCATCATGTCGACCATAAGCGGAGACTCAGATCCCATGTTCCTGTATATGGTCATCTATGGGATCGTTCCACTGGGAAGTATAATGTTCATCATAATGATTGCTTCCATGACACCAGAGGTCTGAGATGAAACTGCCATCACTGAGAAAAGGGATCGAATCTCCTGAGATGAGCCCTGAGGAGAGTTATCAGAATGAGATCTCTGAGAGAATCGAATACAATCACAAAAACAGGGCAGGACTCAACAGAATCAGGAAACACCCAATACAGGTGCTTACTGAGAAACCTGCCAATATTCTCCTGCTCACCCTGCCGATTGCATTGACCATCTTCATCGGAGGAATGCTATTCATATTTTCCAGCTATGGAGTTCAGGCCTTCTTAACTTCCACTATGCCTGATGACATACTCGTGATCACTGTTCTTATAACAGCATTCCCACTTGCAATACTCGACTTCAGAGAGGAACAGAGAGTCAGAAACATTGAGAGAGAACTTCCAAACTTCTTCAGAGATGTGGCTGGTATGAATGAGAGTGGGATGACACTCCCTAATGCCATCCATATTGTCGCAACAGGTGAGTATGGCAATCTGACCCGACATATCAGGAAACTTGACAATGATATGTCATGGAACATACCCTTTGTAGAGGCGATCTACAGTTTTGGTAAGCGTCTGGAGACTCCCCTTGCAAACAGGAGTGTTGATCTGATCGCAAAGGCAAGCACTGCCGGCGGGGATGTAAGTGAGGTTCTCAGGGCCGCGGCTGTTGATTCATATGAATTTGTGAATCTTGAGACTGAAAGACGCAACAACATGCTCATCTATGTGGTAATTGTCCTTATCTCATTCCTGGTATTTTTGTTTGTCATCGCTGTGATGACCGGCACCTTCCTTGATACGATGGCCAATGCAGGGGCCGCCGTTGCAGAGACAGGGGGAGCTGGAGCAGGTGCATTTGGTGCATCTATTGATATGGACTTTTACAGGAGGCTTTTTTCACATGCAGCAATGATACAGGGCTTCTTCTCAGGTCTTGTTGCCGGACAGATGGGGGAGGGCAGGGCTGTTGGAGGCCTGAAATACTCCTGCATTATGCTTATCATTGCCTGGGTTTCATTCAGGTTCTTTATCTGAAGAACCTCAAAACTCCGGTTCTGTTATGACAAACAGGAGTCCCTTAAACCCACATTTATTATGGAACCAAAAGCATAAGGGCACTCAGCCCACGAATTTTGTTGAAAAATAGAGATCAGTTAATCTGCCTGTAAACAGGATCCAGATCAGCTGATATTGTCCAGTTTGTAGCCCTTCTCCATAAGCAGCTTTTTAACTCTCTCGCGGTGATTTCCCTGAAGTTCAATGGAACTTCCTTTTACAGTGCCACCACAGGCAAGTTTTCCCTTAAGATATTTCTGCAGATCCTCGATATCGATCTCATATGGGTCAAGTCCATCTACAACAGTCACTTCTTTACCATAACGTCGTCTGTTTATCTTGACATTGATCTGCTGCTGTTCCTTTGCCACTTCTTCGCAGATACAGAGTTCTTTGGGTAGCCCACATTTTGGACATATACCACCGGTCATTGCATGTACCTTCATGTTCTGCTTATTTATTTGTTAGCATCCGTTTCATTCCTGTGAGCAGAAACTCCCCCCGGATCACAGCCCCTGATCAGGCTGACTCCTGTCCTGGCAGACAACGATAACTCCGGATCTCTGCCATGGCCCCGTTTTCTCTCCCTATGATGTAATGCACAGAGATATGTAAAGGATACAGATAGACCTGAGGTACCGCTGACAGGATCCAGCAGGCTATTCGCGAGAATCTGATGTCTCTGCTGGCAAAGTGTCTTTCATAACCATTTATCTAACCATCATGCATAGCAGTACATCGATGTCAATTATGGTGCTGGGTACGGCATCCCATGTCGGAAAGAGTGTGACAGTGGCTGCGATCTGCCGCCACCTCTCAAACCAGGGCTATAGAGTATCTCCATTCAAGTCACAGAACATGAGTCTTAACTCCTATGTGACCACTGATGGGGCGGAGATAGGCATTGCCCAGGCAATGCAGGCAAAAGCAGCCAGAGCAGAGCCAGAAGCCCGGATGAACCCCGTTCTCCTCAAACCAAAGGGCAACTGTACCTCTGAGGTGGTGCTCCTTGGCCACCACCTTAAGGATGTGGAGATTGGAAAGTATTACAATGAGACCGGCGAGCTTTTGAAAGTTGCAGTCAGTGCCTACCGTGAACTCGAGAAAGAATATTCCAATATCGTAATAGAAGGGGCAGGCGGCGCTGCCGAACTCAACCTGTATGACCGTGACATCGCGAACATCCTGCTGGCACGCGAACTTGGTCTGCCTATTATACTGGTGGCTGATATCGAGCGCGGCGGAGTCTTTGCACAGATATATGGCACAATCAGTCTCCTGCCTGAGGATATCAGACCCCTTGTTGTGGGTATCATCATCAACAAGTTCTGCGGGGACCCGGCCCTCTTTGAGAGCGGGATACCCATCATTGAGGAACTCACCGGAGTGCCTGTACTGGGCATTGTGCCCTCTGTTGAACTGAATCTTCCAAGTGAGGACTCACTATCCATAGATGACAAGAAGAACACAGGATCATCAGTCAGGATTGTAGTCATCCGACTCCCGCACATATCAAACTTCACAGACTTCGAAGTACTGGAGTCCCATGCATCTGTCGATTATGTAAGGCCTGGTGACTCCCTTGATGGTTATGACTGCATAATCCTTCCTGGCACAAAGAACACAGTAGAAGATCTAAGGGATCTCAAAGAAAGGGGCGGAGATCTGGAGATCATAAAGGCCCGCCAGAGAGGTATCCCTGTAATCGGGATCTGCGGCGGTTACCAGATGCTTGGCAGAGAGATCCAGGATCTTGGAATCGAGGCAGGTCACGGGGTTCATGCAGGCCTCGGACTGCTGGATACTGTCACATTCTTTGACAGGGAAGTAAAGACCACCAGCCAGGTCAGGAGGCATGCGGCACCCCTGCCACCCATTCTTGCAGATATGGGTGAGGTCACAGGCTATGAGATTCACATGGGCCGGACAGAGCGTGGGGATGTAAAGGAGGCCTTCTCAGGAGAGGGCGCTGTATCTGACGATGGCCTTGTCATAGGTACATACATGCATGGTCTCTTCAGGACTGAAAAGGCCGCAGATGCCCTGTTATCATATCTTTCAGAGAAGAAGGGAGTGACATTCACGGGCATGGAGAGGGATGAAATTGATCCATATGATGCGCTTGCAGCACACTTCGCAGAGCATATTGATATGGAAAAAATTGTATCATTTTTCAGCAGACCACAAATCCAGACCAGAGGTAATTAGATATGGCGATGAGATTATCATTTGCACTTGATCCAGAGACCGTGGATCTCATTGATCAGTACGCAAACAAACGTGCAATCAAAAGAGAAAAAGCTGTACTTGAACTTATAGAGGCAGGTATTACCCATGTACAGGAAGGGGGTGTGATCAAGATCGAGCAGAAACGCTCATTTGAGGAATTCAAAAAGATCAGTGAAGATATTGATGAACTAAAGGAGACAGTCTCAGGCCTGACCACAGAACTGCATGCCATTCATCACATAATCCAAAAGGAAAAAGACGAGGAGGCCAGCATCATCCCATATCAGACCCCACGCTGGTGGGATTTCTGGATCCGCTGACGCACACAACTCGAAAACCCTTGTGGGTTTTCTCAGGTTCGCTGGTGGACACACCCAGCCTACATGTAATATGATCTCATTCTGAAGATGATGGGAGGGGGACTGCACCCCCTCAAAGACCTGACAGTCTTCTCATGTTCGCTGACGTTCACACACCCAAACCCTCCCCTGGCACGGGATGGCCGCCAAGACAGGATAATATGTTGGTTATTAAATTCAGGAACTTACACCCAAAAGGGGATTATCCTCTGCCAGGGGCTGGCGGGGGACGCAGTTCCCCCTGCCTCAAAGACCTGAGGGTCTTCTCGAACATATTCCTCAAAGACCTGAGGGTCTTCTCGAACATATTCCTCAAAGACCTGAGGGTCTTCTCGAACATATTCCTCAAAGACCTGAGGGTCTTCTCGAACATATTCCTCAAAGACCTGAGGGTCTTCTCGAACATATTCCTCAAAGACCTGAGGGTCTTCTCGAAC
>Ga0265294_10003525_pt1 | contig 19958 bp, 18 predicted proteins | sample MunlanPumphouse3_FD_192504 | JGI IMG/M metagenome (GOLD analysis project Ga0265294, IMG submission 192504) | Groundwater microbial communities from a municipal landfill in Southern Ontario, Canada - Pumphouse #3 | ecosystem: Environmental > Aquatic > Deep subsurface > Groundwater | place...
CAAATCTGGCGTTTTACAATACAGGAGTGCTAATAAGGACGACAGCGGTCTTAAACCTGACAGGTCTAAGACCTGTCAGGTTTAAAAAAAAACAGCTCTTAAGAGGCTCTGTCTTAATCCTTGTTATTGTGGAAGTTACCCTCTGGGAGAATTCATGGGTGAAAAGGATATGCGACTGTTCGCTGGTCTTAATCCTTGTTATTGTGGAAGTTACCCTCTGGGTGATGATTGGATTGTGGAATTGCTCAGAGATCGCTGGGTCTTAATCCTTGTTATTGTGGAAGTTACCCTCTGGGAAAACAAAAATTTGGCTGTACGGCCAAAGTGCCGTACGTCTTAATCCTTGTTATTGTGGAAGTTACCCTCTGGGGGGGCGCAAACAAGGGCGTCTTGTACGCCGTGTAAGGGTCTTAATCCTTGTTATTGTGGAAGTTACCCTCTGGGTATTGACCATCAAAACAAAAAGACCATGAAAACAAAAGTCTTAATCCTTGTTATTGTGGAAGTTACCCTCTGGGAAAATGAAGAATTTAAGTGAAACAGGACTGGCGCAAGTCTTAATCCTTGTTATTGTGAAAGTTACCCTCTGGGAAGGGTGTGGACTTTGTAGAGCTTCTGTCTAATGACAGTCTTAATCCTTGTTATTGTGGAAGTTACCCTCTGGGGCAAGCCGGCAAAAACCGGCGAGCGGTTCTCACTAGCTGTCTTAATCCTTGTTATTGTGGAAGTTACCCTCTGGGTTGGCCAAGGACTTCCCACAGGCGGTCCTGAACAAAGGTCTTAATCCTTGTTATTGTGGAAGTTACCCTCTGGGAGCATGAAAACCATTTGGTTGTACGGCCAAAGTGCGTCTTAATCCTTGTTATTGTGGAAGTTACCCTCTGGGGGAGAGGTACTCCCTGGTTGGCGGGATCGGCGCTGTCTTAATCCTTGTTATTGTGGAAGTTACCCTCTGGGCCGGCAAAGACCGGCGAGAGATTCACCCTTGTTGGCGTCTTAATCCTTGTTATTGTGGAAGTTACCCTCTGGGCTGGGAATATAGGATTCTCAGTGAGCAGCAGGCTTTGGGGTCTTAATCCTTGTTATTGTGGAAGTTACCCTCTGGGCTTAAAAAATGCATAGATTCTTCGGTGGTTGATCAATACGTCTTAATCCTTGTTATTGTGGAAGTTACCCTCTGGGCTATATACTTTGCTTTAGTCCTCTTAATCTATTGGTCTTAATCCTTGTTATTGTGGAAGTTACCCTCTGGGTCAAAAGATGAATTACAGTCTGACTTCATCCTTGTGTCTTAATCCTTGTTATTGTGGAAGTTACCCTCTGGGTATTCATTGACCATGAAAGATGAAGATTGGTATATGTCTTAATCCTTGTTATTGTGGAAGTTACCCTCTGGGAGCGGGATGATTGAACTACAAAAGGAAATCAATTTCCAGTGTCTTAATCCTTGTTATTGTGGAAGTTACCCTCTGGGCAAACAAGGGCGTACTGTACGCCGTGTAAGGTCTTGTCTTAATCCTTGTTATTGTGGAAGTTACCCTCTGGGGCCTTGGAGTTCTCCTTGATGGGGACTTCGGCCCTGCCCAGTCTTAATCCTTGTTATTGTGGAAGTTACCCTCTGGGTATTATTTACAAAGTATGGGAGAACCAATCGATGAAGAGTCTTAATCCTTGTTATTGTGGAAGTTACCCTCTGGGTTGTACGCCGTGTAAGGTCTTAAGAAAAGGCTCCCCTTCGGTCTTAATCCTTGTTATTGTGGAAGTTACCCTCTGGGTTTAATTTAAAATTTTAAAAACAAAGCAATGAAAACAAAGTCTTAATCCTTGTTATTGTGGAAGTTACCCTCTGGGTTATTAACCATTTAAACTTATTATTATGTTGAACGAAAGTCTTAATCCTTGTTATTGTGGAAGTTACCCTCTGGGTAATGCGCCCAAAACCCTGTACAACAAGTTCGGGGAGTCTTAATCCTTGTTATTGTGGAAGTTACCCTCTGGGAGTACAGAATTCTCAGTGAGCAGCAGGCCCAAAGCCTGGTCTTAATCCTTGTTATTGTGGAAGTTACCCTCTGGGAAATACAAAAAGAAGCCATTGATTTCGAGGCAACCATGTCTTAATCCTTGTTATTGTGGAAGTTACCCTCTGGGGCCGCGACTTCGAACCGGAAAAACCGGTTAACCCGGCGTCTTAATCCTTGTTATTGTGGAAGTTACCCTCTGGGAAAACGAACCCGCGAAAAAGTAGGAAATTGGAAAAAAGTCTTAATCCTTGTTATTGTGGAAGTTACCCTCTGGGTTTTTTTCTTTTTTTTAGCAATTTCCGATCATCTTCGTCTTAATCCTTGTTATTGTGGAAGTTACCCTCTGGGGAGTTCGGCCCGTGTGGATATGGTTGGTATCCCGCTGTCTTAATCCTTGTTATTGTGGAAGTTACCCTCTGGGGGAGAGAGAATGGCCTTCGTTAATTGCGAAGTCTATATGTCTTAATCCTTGTTATTGTGGAAGTTACCCTCTGGGCTCCTACCTGGGAGAGAGTATGGAGTGATATAGAAGAAAAGTCTTAATCCTTGTTATTGTGGAAGTTACCCTCTGGGGGATACGACGCGGACCCGACGGCGTATCCGACGATTCGTCTTAATCCTTGTTATTGTGGAAGTTACCCTCTGGGCCGGTTAACCCGGCCGTTCGTCGCCGGGCTATTCGTCTTAATCCTTGTTATTGTGGAAGTTACCCTCTGGGTTCCCACAGAGTGTGATTAATGAGGGTCTTAATCCTTGTTATTGTGGAAGTTACCCTCTGGGCGTATTAATCGCCTACACCACCGGGCGAATTATTCGGGTCTTAATCCTTGTTATTGTGGAAGTTACCCTCTGGGTCTAATGACATCAGCATAATCGTTCAGGCGGGAGCAATTGGGTCTTAATCCTTGTTATTGTGGAAGTTACCCTCTGGGCTAAAGGGGAAGTCTGATATCAATCCTCAATGGAGTCTTAATCCTTGTTATTGTGGAAGTTACCCTCTGGGCCAAAGTGCCGTACCGTGCTGGGAGTACAGAATTCTGTCTTAATCCTTGTTATTGTGGAAGTTACCCTCTGGGACGATGCTGGATATTTACTGGAAAAGTCGTGTAGTCTTAATCCTTGTTATTGTGGAAGTTACCCTCTGGGCGGTTAGCGCGGAAAGTTCTAGAAGGGTACGAAGTCGAGTCTTAATCCTTGTTATTGTGGAAGTTACCCTCTGGGTCGGAAGGGAATTCACCTCGAAAAAGGGGGTGGAGTCTTAATCCTTGTTATTGTGGAAGTTACCCTCTGGGTCTGGATTGACATACGAAAAGAGAAGGGAGGCAGAAGTCTTAATCCTTGTTATTGTGGAAGTTACCCTCTGGGTGGTCACCGATAAACCCAAAAATAAGAAAAAATGAAAAGTCTTAATCCTTGTTATTGTGGAAGTTACCCTCTGGGGGAAGCAAAGAAAGCTAAAGAAGAAGCAAGGAAAGCGTCTTAATCCTTGTTATTGTGGAAGTTACCCTCTGGGTAATTTCCAGTCTCACATTGATGAAATAAAGCAAACAGGTCTTAATCCTTGTTATTGTGGAAGTTACCCTCTGGGCGAAGCCCGGTTGGGGATAGAAGAAGACGATAAGAAATTGTCTTAATCCTTGTTATTGTGGAAGTTACCCTCTGGGCCAGTCTTGGAGTACTCCTTGACGGAGGCTTCGAACCGTCTTAATCCTTGTTATTGTGGAAGTTACCCTCTGGGTCTACGGACAAAGTTCCTTGCCTTGCTGGGAATACAGTCTTAATCCTTGTTATTGTGGAAGTTACCCTCTGGGGGTTGGTTTTTTTGTGCTTGGTAAATAGAGAGAAGGAGTCTTAATCCTTGTTATTGTGGAAGTTACCCTCTGGGTCACAATTTTACTTTGACGAAAAAAACAACAGGTCTTAATCCTTGTTATTGTGGAAGTTACCCTCTGGGAATTAGCGGCGCTCCGGGCGGAACTTAATTCCGAACGGGAGTCTTAATCCTTGTTATTGTGGAAGTTACCCTCTGGGAATGCTTGGCCGGCTGGCCAAGGACTTCCCGCAGAGTGTGTCTTAATCCTTGTTATTGTGGAAGTTACCCTCTGGGAATTACAACGGTGTTATCTATGTCAATAATGAGAAGTCTTAATCCTTGTTATTGTGGAAGTTACCCTCTGGGAGGGGGAAAAAGGTTTTAAGGGTAAAAGCCAGACTGCGTCTTAATCCTTGTTATTGTGGAAGTTACCCTCTGGGATCAAAAATAAAAGACTACTGTAAACTCCATAAATTGTCTTAATCCTTGTTATTGTGGAAGTTACCCTCTGGGAGTGTGATTGTCCAGACGGGGATGATTGGCCGTCTGGTCTTAATCCTTGTTATTGTGGAAGTTACCCTCTGGGCGTATAAGGATCTTAAGGAAAAGGCTCCCCTTCGGGGGAGTCTTAATCCTTGTTATTGTGGAAGTTACCCTCTGGGACAAAAGGAACTTGAAGTTGTGATCAGCGGAATGGCTGTCTTAATCCTTGTTATTGTGGAAGTTACCCTCTGGGAGCATGATCTTTAATCGCTTGCAAATCAAACTGTTTCTAACCATATTCATACAAAAAGCATCGAAAACTCGAAAAATATTGTCCATTTTTTGAGGTTGCAAAGTTACTCTAATTATAAACATTTTTTTATCACCAAGATGTCAAAGAACGGAAAACTCAAAACACGATCGTGTTCCTCGTCTTTAGAACTAAGTCCACATCAATATTACGACCTATTACCTTCATTGCCCTTATCTCATCTGTCGATACCGGGACCAGAACAATGCTGTCCTCGTTTTCATAACACTCCTGTACTTCAGCTAAATCCTTCCTAATCGCATTGAACACCTGGCGATCTGTGTCCGCCAGAAAAACCGATTTCTGAATCCTGACACACCCCTTTCTGATCAAATACTTGGCTACCAGATTCCTAACCTTATTGCTTTCAATGTCATACATGATAAAGAAAATCATATCGCCAGCTTTGTTTTTATGTTTTGTTACTATTCCAAGAATCCTTTGAAGCCGGTCAGATAACTCCTCCAGATCATTAGAGGAACTCCTGATCACATTCGGCGGGGGTGATCCCGAAATCCCAGATCGTTTCAGCTTAAACATCTTCTGGGCAAAAGTAAGCTCTGCTCTCTTTTTTCTGGCCATCATAATAGCATCTCACACAACATCTTCCAGGTAATCTCATTCAACTCCTTGTCAGTCCCATTGCGTGGAGTCTGAACTACAGAAAACCCTCTCTTTCCGTAAAACACATTAATCTCTGCCTGACGAGTAGCAAGCAAAAATCGAAACTTTTTACCGTAATGAATATTAATAACTTCTGTTGTGGTTATCCCACGTGATAGAAAATGATCAATAACCGTTTGAACAATTTTCTCCATCTCCTCTGGAATAAAGATCTGCTTTTCTCTCTTTGTCCTCACATTCGGATTTAAAAGAGACCTTATCTCCTTTAACACCTCTGATTCCGGCTCCCTTGGCCCCTTAGCTAATTCCTCAACAGAACTGATGTTCTCCTTTTCTGCCTTAGCTAACTTAACCTCCTCTTCCTTCATTTCCAGTTGAAAATCCCTGATCTGCGCCGGATTATTAAAATCAACAAAAAAATGCATCTCAACCGGCTTAGCATCAGGATAATAGAAAATTTCAGGGTCTTCACTAAGAAAACAAGCTCTCGTCACATCACTTGTCCTGAAATCAATAACCTGATCAAACCCATACTGTAACGAAAACCATCTGGCAAATAACTTGTAAAACAAACTAAATTTCCCGCTGTCATGACATTTCTCCGATAACCGGAATAATAGCTTAAGTCCATCCTCCCCAGGAGAAGTAAAAGCCATAATAACCTGATCACATCCTGATACCTTCGCTTTAACCCCCTCAATGGTCATTCCTTTAGAGGATAAGTGATCAATGTCGAGGATAAAATGAGTGATCCATGCAAAGTTTTCTGTCTTCCTTAAAGGTGGACTAAAAATGCCGCAAACAACATAGGGAAGAGTACGTTTTAAAGCACTATACCGCTTAATATCCAAGGATCTAACTTGCCTTAACTGCCGGATTCTGGATGACAAATCCGCAGGAGAGTTTTTGATCTTCTGATAAAGATAATCTGGGGTGATTCTCACTAAAGGATCATCCACACTGGTTATCGATTTTCCTGCCATTAACATGGTTAAAGAATTATCGGAAGTCTTTGAACTTTTGAGCTAAGGACTGGGCATAGAGATGAATTTGTGTCAGACGTGATCGCTCTACACCCTTAGTAACAATCACCTCCTCCAAATAATCGTTAAGCGATTGAATTAGAATTCTTTTGCCAAGATTGACAAGCCAATAGCTGCCATCAGGTTTCACCTCGTAACAGTCTTCAGTAATGACCCGTTGTATCGCCAGAGCCACTACCACATAATCAACCCATACCCGATACTGCTCAATCACATCGAAAACCAGAACGGGCCGATTGTAATCATCACGATGAAAAATTCCGATGTACGGATCTATTCCGGCTTTGATCAGTGCTCCCTCAATTTTTCCATAAAGGATGCCGTAACCATAGTTAAGGAGACAATTAACAATGTCGAGTGCCGGATGCTGACTTCTTCCCTTAAACCTAAAGTCTTCTGTAAGAAAGTAGTTTAGGGTCTCGAAATAGACTCTGGAAGCAGCTCCCTCCCACCCTCTCAACGTTGGGGCAATATCCGAAATCACCTCCCCACTAAGCAGACTAATCTTTCCGCGGTAATCTTCCAGCTTATTGACAGCATTGGAGACCAACTGCTCAACCTTTGAATTCTCCGGGTGCATGGATAAAAGCATGGCCTGCTGATTCTCCAATTTCTTCCTTACCAGATCGCAAATCCAGGTAACTGCTTCTTTAGAGAAACTAAACTCTAACTGGCCTTTGCGAATAGTGCTGACGGAGCCATATTTCGAACTCCAAATCCTGCCAATCGGGTTTCCAGAATGATCAACAAACAGCACCTCAATCTCTTTCTCAATAGCCAAAATTGCTGCATCACTCGTTATCTGAGCTCCTCTACTTATTGTAATGCTCTTTAACCCTTCTGCAGGAACCCTTTGGCGACCATCCTTATGGATGACAACAAACGCTTGATCATCCTTGGTTAAGGTAGTTCCGAAGGTATTTAAAACTAAATCCATGTAATATATTAATAGGTAAAAGGATGCTCGGGAACGAACAAGTTTTTTCTTGCCCTGGTAAGGGCTGTGTATAACCAGCGGTATTGCATTTCCCGGTTAAGGTTTTCCAACGCAGGCTCAAAATTAAGAAAGACATTCTTCCATTCACCACCCTGGGCCTTATGGCAAGTCATCGCATAGCCAAACTTTACCCGGAGCGCATTGACTCTCGAATCTTGAAGGAACCTCTGTAAGTACGCTTCCGTTTTTTCTCTGATTCCTTCTTTTCTCATTCGTATAGCAAAGTCCTTCATGATCTCACTATCCTCTACCAACGAAAGGTTTGGTTCCTTTCGAAATAACAAATCCCGGAACATCTTAACTCTTTTAGGTCGACCTGTTTCTGGCTCAACCACCGTTGCTTCAATAAAGTGAATTCCATTAACCTGTTCTCCTAAATCTGAATAATCAACAAGCCTAATCTGCTGACCATTAAAGATTTCATACAAATAATTATTCTGCACAACCATCAGGAGCTCATTTGACTGAAGGGGAGGATCTTGGTATTGATAAATCCTGTTTCGGATCTGGGAATTCAGGTAAAAAACGCTTCCGTTTGAGTAGGCAATAAAAGCCGAATTAGGCTCTTTATCAGGACTATAACGATTAGTATATTGCCCTAACATGATCCAGATATTCGGCACTAATTTGATATCCTCACAGCCAGAAGCCCGGATTGAAGGAGTTGGGTAGGTGCCGGAGGAAATAATCTCCCTTAACTTTGTGGCATTTTCAAGGATATGGCTGGTTTCGCTTTGTCTTACAACCGTTCTAAGATCTGCGGAAACCGTTGCTTTATTGTAATTACTAATAAAGTGCTCATCAACCAGAGCAGCTGAATAACCACTGCCTACTGGTGGCAGCTGTGCTTGATCCCCAACAAAAACAACTTTTCTTCCACCACAATAATGAAGGATATGGTGTAACAACTTTCCTTCTTCGAAAGCAACTGCTGGGTTAGGATTCTCCCTGTCAGCAATCATAGATGATTCATCTATAATGTACACGGTGCGTGGATGATCATAATTTTGCTTCAATCGGAAGATGATTCGCTTCTTCTTAGACTCAGGATCAATGCTGTTTTCATCGACCTGATAAATGGTTGAATGAATGGTTTTAGCTTGTCTGCTGGTGACCTGGGATAACACCCTTGCAGCTCTGCCCGTAGGAGTCATCAGATAATATGGGACATTTTCCTGTTCGAGGAATCTAACTACTGCTGTTAACAGAGATGTCTTCCCCGTTCCAGCGTAACCCCTTAATATGAAAACATCGTCATGGCTTTTAAAAAAACTTTCCAGAGCTTCAAGCGCATACGCTTGATCAACTGTTGGATTGAACCTAAAGAATTGCTTGATCTTCATTAGCTTTCCAATATTCCCTAAACCGGATAAACTGAAAAATAGACTCACTTCTTCTCCCCTTGGTTGAAACAATACGATCCGTTGTCGAAGCTACACAGGTGATTCCTGTTTGTTGCAATAGCTGTATCAGCGTAAAACAAAAGGTCATTTCACCCATGATATGCACAGCATTAACCGAATCAGTAGCACCCTGAAGCCGCTTTCGAACCTGGTCGGCCATTTTCACTGCTAAAGCACGAACCTCATCCACCTCCCAAATAGGGTTGATCAGGGGGAACTCTATATCAACCACATGGCCAAACAATGCATTCGCTTCATCTACTTGCTCTTTCGTCCAGAGAGCAGACGGATGATTGGAAAGATTTATCAACATACTCTCATATTATAAAATTCCTACTAATTCTCTCTCTATATTATTGATTAACAACTTTTTTTGATCATAAGGAAGAAAGGCTGCCTGGTAACCGTTACGCAGAATCTGAAGGATCTCCCATTTTGATAACCCATCAGGAGTCATTGAAGCTGCCTTAAAGTACTCTTGACTTAGAGTGGTACAAGAAATCCCAGGGTCGTCAGTATTGATTGTCACTTTAAGGCCGGCATCCAGAAAGCACCTTAATGGATAAGGCCTCTCGTAGTCCTGTGTGTCACCGTCCAAAAAATCCTTGAAACCAATAATTTGGTCATTTGATGACGGGCACATCTCAATAGCAATCTTTCGATCTCTGAATCTGATTATTAGATCGGGCTGCTCGTTCAAGCTCAAACCATGGCCAATCCGGTCGGCATTTAGGTGGTAAACGGCTTCCCAGATACTCTGTACTTCCTCACCCTCCCCAGCATGTATCGTGATAGGCAAACAGTGCTCCAGTAATGGGATGAATGTCTCTCTTAGTTTTGAGGGACTCGAAATTCGTTCATTTCCTGCCACGTCAATACCGGCGATTGGAAACCCTTGCAATTGTTTGAGGTTTAAGGCAAACTCAACTGCTTCCTTAATTTTTTGCATTCCACGATGCCTACTGACAATGAGTAGAAGACGAAACATAGTATCTAAACCTGATAGTTCTTCCGCTAAAACTTGATAAACCCTTTCTGGCGAAAAACTTGGACTTGCGTAGTTTAGAGGAGAACACCGCAGTTCCATGTAGGAAATATGATCTTTAATACATTTCTCCCTGAGTATTCGGCAAATCTCCCGTAGGCTAACTTCGTTTTTCAACAAACCCGAACCCTGCAGGTCCCCTAAGCGTTCATAACGTTCAAAGCCAATTCCCCGAAATTGCTCTTTACCTATCTCAAAATCCCTGTAAATAAATCGCTTCAGCCTTTCCGGGTGGTTTCGGAACGTATAAAGAAATCCTGCATCACAGAGAGGCTCTTTGACACCATGTATGTAATTACGGATTTGTTTCTCTCGTCCATCAAAAGATTCTATAAGCAAATGGTAGTTTTCATCATCAACCAGCTGTTGAGTGTCTTTCAACCACTTAGCATAAACTGGATTACGCTCTATTGTTATTTCTATCTCGGATTCATTTGCCAGAGCCACTCGCAACATTTCGTCTGGATCGAGTACCCCCCCCAGATGACAGTGCAGTTCCGGTTTTGGAAGCATTTTTAACCACAGCAAATCCGCCTCTTTCGTTTTCATCTCTTTGCCAACACGATAGCTCTGAAGATCATTAATCTTGTCCAGAGGAAGGAGTTGAAGAGCCAGAAATGACGATTGACTATCGGTACCGGTTCGTTGGCGGTATGCATTTATCATTAGGTTACCTGATTGCTCAAGACGATTCTGGATAATCCCTGAAAGCTTGACCTCTCCAGCCTCATTTAGTGATTCATTAACTGGGAAATCCCTCGAACAAATTTTGGGCTCAATAAGAGTTAAGGGATGGGGAATCCGTTTCCCGCTGACAATTAATGGAGAAAAACAATTAGCAACTTCTGCCGGAGGTATATCAACAAGTAATTCGGCATTAGGATGTTGATAGGTTAAGGGAATGGCACCATTATCCATTAAATGAATAATTGCATCGGATCCAAAGATCTCAGCTGCCTGTAAGATATCTGTACTCATGGTTTTGCGTCCACCAGCCAAAGAGAAATACTTTTTACCACCTGCCGATGCGGCAGATGCTTTCAATACCACTCGGCAAACCAGTTCCCGAAAAAAATCCACCTCTGAAACATTGTTGAACTCCCGGATCTGAGAAAAACTATAAAACGCAAAACGCAACGCAGGTTCAAGATTCAATGCCCATTTCTTCAACTGATCAATCCCTGAGGTCACCTGCTTCCCATTCGTAGTAATGATCCAGCATTCATCAACCGGTTCAATCATATATTGTCTTCTCAGGGTGTCAATTCTTGCTTTTTGACTGTGTTCCCTATAAAAGGGATATAAATCAGGATTAGTAAAGCCAAGTATCTCTGGCACAACAGGCCAGGATGCCCCTAAGGTCAGGATAAGAATATTCACAACTAGGCTTATGGATAAATATTGATTAATTCAGAAATTCTCTTGCCGGAGGTCAGATCATCCCGGTCAATAACCCTAATATTGAACAGACTGGCCCTCTTTAGATTGTCCTGATATTTCTCAGGGTTGTCAGCAATTCGATCAAGTATAAAAATGCTGGTATTGGCAAACAATCCCATGCTTTGTCGAAGCGAAAACGCCTTATATAAGGTATCTGTTAAAATATTATGGCTTTTAATGTTTCCATTAGGCTGTATCGCTGGAGCCATCACTGATGTCTTACATTCAATGGCATAAATCCTATTCCGCCAGGTCAACAAAACATCCATTTCGTTTTGAACTACTTTCCCTTCTCGATTCTCTTTTTTAATCACCAGCCCTGTCTCAATTTGGTTGTTCTCTAATTGCAGGTCCTCTTTAATGGCTGAGGTAACATATTCTTCAAACCATTCGCCAGTTAAATACTTAACTTCCAATCCTTTTAGAACATCTTTTGAATCAGAGGGGAAGTTTATTTCATCTAAAAATTCTTTAAGACCCCTTATAAAACTCACATCCACGGCTCTATCTTTTCTTTTGGTGAGCAACTGATGGATGGTCATCTGATATTTTTGCCAGGTACCTTGGATATAGTGATTAAAAACGTTCTTGGTGAAATCTTTGGATAAGCTACTAGCAACAGTGCGCCTTGATGCAAAACCGTAGGAAGCAAGGTACGTATCCAAGTCCACCGATGACCTAAGGTTCTTAGGTTCCCTTTTTTCATCTGGAGTTAGTCTGATCAATCGATCGTCACTGCCAGTCAGATAGTAAATCTCTGCCTTACGTTTTTCGAAAAAGCTAAAAGCAGCAATTGTCATCACTTTGGTGCCACCAGTTAGATTGACAATCACCTTGTCAAAGTCATTGAAGGGAAAGGTGCCCATTTCCCGCTCGATTTCATTAAAAGAAAATGGGTCAACCAAGAGAGGACCAACCAAGTTATCAGGTTGCAGCTTGCAAGCCTCCTCAATCCACCTTCTAACCCCTTTTTTCTCCATCTCTAGAGTCGAAATGAACAAAAAGTAGTGACATTCAGACCTTAACTCATTGATTAATTGAACATTTGGTATAGGCTGATCACTAACAAGGCTGACTAGTAGTGTTTTCATACTTCCATCTTATTAATCAAAACAAATATTATCAAATGATTACGTGCCTTTCTTAACCTCATCAAAAAGGGTCTGGGTTTGCTCATCCTCGAGCCATGAGTTAATCTTTCTCCAAATAGGGCTACTACTATCGTCCCATTTCTCTCTTTCTGTTCTTCTTCTTGCATTTTGGCGAAATCGAATCAAGGCTGGTTTCAGGTGGTCAAGCTGTTCGGCAGGGATCTTTTCCATTTGAGCTCTGTTAAGCCATTGATCTATACGCCTCTTAGCGTCATCAAAACTGTCGATACGCTGTAGAAAGACAAGGCCATCAGCCACTTGCTGGGCCCTTCGCATCTGAGCTTCTTCCATTTCTCTGGCTATCCTCTCCTTTTCCCTTTCAGCTTCAACCATCTCCATTTGCTGCTTCTCTTGGAGAAACCTCGCCTCCTCTGCTGCCTGCCTCAATCTCATTTCTTCTTCCTGCTGCGCATGCAATATTCTTTGCCTTTCTTGTTCTTTTTGCTCTATCTCCTGCTGCTCCCTGATCTGAGCTTCACGGATCTGCCGTTTCTGCTCCTCTTGTTCCGCCAATTTTATCTCGGCCTCGGAAAGAAGCCTCAGCTTGACAAATCCCATCGGAACCAGTGTACCGTCTACTTCTGCTATTTTCCTTGATTTAGCCGATTTCTTTCCTCTGATGGTTCCTCTGGAAATCCTTTCAAGCCTCTCAATACCATCAATACTAAAGTCACTATGTTGCCAATCACCCGTGATGCTGTGGAACCCGCTTCCCGCCGACATACGCAACAAACATCCCGCTCCATCCACAGGTATCTGATCTTTAAGTTCTTCAAGACAATTAATGATTTGAGGAGTCTCATTATTAGAGTACTTTGAAAAAAATAGGATTTCCTTATTCAGATAGTTACGGGTATGTTGATTGATGATCCCAAACAGAGACTCAATTCCATTATTCACAATCTCTAACTTCTTTTCTTGAGCAAAATGCGGCCCAGTATGGTTGAATCCTATCGGATTTAGGGCAATAGTCATTCTTGATTTGGAACCAGGAGGCAAAACCTCATAAATCGTGTTGAATCCTTCCGATCTGTAGGTTTTATCGGTTAACCTTGGTGCATGCTTCCAGCCCCCTTCCAATCTCCCTGTTAGATTAAAGATCTTGGTATTAACAAGTTCAGTTCGATTGAAATCCATGTCGGATACCTTCATAAACCGCATGAACTCATTTCCTTTTTCTGTAGCACCGAAAACATCCTTTTCGCTTGGAGACCCTCCCTTGAGATGAGCAAATAAGACGGAGCGGATTGCCCCTTTCAATGAGCTACCAGGCAATAAAGGCTTATTGTTCAAGCCATTGGCAACAAAAACCTTGATATCATTGGAGGATTTTATCGGACAATCAAACTTTTCAAGAGCTAAATCATCCAGGTTTGTTCCTATTTTTCGCAGCAAACCGTTAGAGTCCCGTCTAGCAAGGATAGAAGCAATGAAATCAATTCCCGTTTGAGCTATCACCTTTCTGATATCCAGAACGTAAACCTTTTTGTCATGGTATACAAAATCCGCTCCCTCTGCCCACTCCTTTTCCTTACCTGCACCCACGTGAACAGGTGTAAGGACTTCAATCTCAAGTTCAAATTTCCTATTTAGCAAGTCCATGGTTAATGGGTTAGATTTATTGGAATAAACAACGATTTAAAATCCCTCCAAATGGGATGAAGATTATCTTTGAAACCCGTTTCTGGTCTGAGGTTTACGATTTTCCCCTGGATCAGGGGTTCCGCTACTGTTTCAAAACCAAAGACTGAACCGACCGAAAAAGCATGTATCGAGTTTTTACGAAGGGTATTGAATGGGGTTGTGGTAATCCATCCTCCCCGTCTAATTAATTGGTAACTCGCATCTGAAGTGTTCATCATCCTGTATAGCTCCTCTGGAGATGCCGGGCAAAAAAGTGACAGGTTTGTCATATGGTCACTTTTAGGCAGGTCCAGTTCAATGGTGTTTTTCTCGTATTCGAAAACACCGTTGCCAACATTCCGATCAGTACCAATTCCCTGATGCTTAAGCACATTCAATGCCTTCTCCAGAATCTCAGTACCCTCCCCTACTGCTAAAAAATGGAGCCCGCAACTACCCTTAAAAAACAATCTGTCCATCCAGAATGGTTCGGCCGGGTCTTGGTTATTCCTGGGCACTAAGACTCTCCTTGAGACCTGATCATGAATGAAATCTGGATCAATGTCCTGATCAGAGAGATACTCCCCTTGGATCTTGGATACATCCCGGAGTTCACGAATCACCTGTTCACCATTAAGAATACGCTGATAATTAATAAGATCTACCCAGGCAACCTTTTTAAGTTGCTTTCGATGATCGGGAAACTTCGCGTAAGGCATTTCATATCCTAATGGAATGGGAAAGAATAGTATTGGATCATCGTTCTTCGATTTCTGAAAAAAGGGAAACAAGCTGGTTAGGGTAAACTTAAGATCTCCATCATCTGGTATAGGATATCCGACTTCTGCAAGACAAGCTATCAGTGCAGAATAGATCGTATCAGAATGAAGGACTCTCAAACTGGAACCATAATCTCCGCGCTCATCACTAAGGTGCACTGGTCCATTAAAATATAGTTGGTAAGATTGAAAAGTCGCCATGCTAATCGGTTGTATTGGTTAAAACCACGTCTTCCGTAATCAAGTCACCAAATTTCACCTGCCCGTATCCGCGGGATCCATTACCACCCAGATAATCATTCTCCAGAGCTTTAATACCACTTTTTAGCATTTCAAGGGATTTCTCCCCATCCTCTTCCGAATCCCAGACATTAATCACAAACTCAACGAAAAAGCTTAATCCAGCAGGGATACGTTCAATTTGTCTTGGATTGGTTGCTTTTCCATCGACCCGTCCGATGGAGTTTTCGAACTTCACCTCAGAATAGGGAAGATCAACAAACTCTGAATTATCCAGTTTGGTTATTGATTCCGGAGTCATATAGGCATCCCTCACAATCAGTTTTGATGGCAAATTGTTCTTGGCAAAACCAAACACCTGGTTAACCCTTGAGCTCCCACCGATTTCGGATGCCCCTGCCATCTGCTCCAGCAAACAGCGCATCTTGCCTTTAATGGAACTGCCAGGAATGTAAGGTACCTTATCAATGGTTCGACGAACAATCGACTTATCGATACCTCCAATTTCCACATTATCAGAACTATCACCGATATGAAGACCCGTTATAAGTTCCATTACGGTTTTGACCATGACTTTTTTTATCAACTTTTCCATTTTTAAAAATTTTTACTTTCCTCCAAAAAACTTATGATAGGCTACAATTGATTCAACAACTTTTATGAACCTGACAAGGTCTTTGTCAGTGTTGGGTCTGATGAAGCTTATTCCCATCTCCAGTTCATCATAGAACTCTCGAATTTTTGTTGTATTCGTAATTTGTCCCCGAAAGTTCGTACTGTCCCGGCCAACGGCATACGCCAGTTTTGCTTTCAGCATTGGAATATCCTCTCTATACTTGGTAGGATTTGCTTGGATTCTCTTCAACTCTCCAAAGAATTTACGAATTTGAGATGTTGTTAGGGGTTTAGTTCTATTAGCATCTGATTGAAGATACTCTCCAAAAGATTTTGCCCATTGGACTGTTTCATCAGTAATTTCCTTCTGTATCCAGTCTTTATCAATTCTTTTTTGTGGATAGCTCATAATGTTAAAAATTAGGTTGTTATGAATTGTTTTTAATCTCTTTCAGTTCGACTTCAGCCCATCTTGCAGAGAGGGCAACAAGCAAATACCCACGCTCAGTGGTAATCAGGTGATTATTTAATAGGTCGTCAATAAAGGCAACAATGCGCGGTTTCTCATCATGGCGGTCTTTGAAACGCTTCAGATAATAGGCTGTATGCCACATATAACTAATATTTCCACCACCTTTCTTGTTGGTCCCGGGTTGGCTTCCATATTTAAGGTTGCTGAACATCATCAGTTTGTGGAGGACACTTTTTGCCATTCCCTCATGCTTTATAAGGTCAATAAATATGTCTTTCATTTCTTTGACATATGGAAACTCGGAGTCCCAGGATATCGTTGTATTAAAAAAGGTTAAAGCGTTTTTAGGTCTACTAATCTGGTTCAACTTAGCCTTCTTTTCCGCCTCTCCGGCCATGAGGGCCGCTTTTGCAATGGGGAACTTATTATGAATTATTGCAATTCCTGCTGAGATGGTAAGATCTTGCCTTCCTATGAATGCTTTAAACTCGCTTTGGACATCATCAGCAAAACTGATCACCTTATCCCATCTGCCGATGGCGAAAATATCATCACCGCCAGCATAAATGATATTGAGGTAGTCGGCATATTTCTCCCTTAATACGTTGGTATATCCCCGAAAAAACAGATCCAGCATAAATGAAAGCGAAGAATAGGCTGCAAAACTCTTTGATTTTGAGGGAAATCCACGAATAAAAAGATCACCAAGATCATCTACATCCATTCGAAGGATTCCCAGGTAAGTATGCTTTGTTGAATCACCATCAGAGGTTTCCGTCAGTTGCTCAAATGTCTTGTTTCTCCCATCCTGAGCTTGTGCCTGTTTATTCCCGCCATAAAACTGAAATCCATAGCTTACATGATTGCCTTTTATGTGCGTTTCAATGAAGTCAGTACGGTTAATCATGACCACTCTTGTAGAATCAGCTGATGTTATCAGCCTACTATCACTTTGACTAACAAGCAATTCATCTCGATCAAACAGATAATTGACCAATCCGGCAATGGGAATAGATACCTTTGATCGTTTCTTCAGGTAAGTAGAATCCTCCTCTTCCCCTTTGAAAGTGAGAAGGAAATCGGCATCCTTCAGGGCTTCGCCAAGCCGAATCTGCTTTTTCACCAGAGGAGAGACGACCATCTGTTCTAGAGCACCATCCAGATCTATCGTTGTGGCCTCTCGTTCCCCTAATTCAATTCCGGAAACAGAACAAACAGCCACCTGACCACCAGTAGGTTTAGGATCAAAAAGCCTTTGGTACTGATTCAGGACAATGTGTTCAAACTTGTGATTCTTCCTCTTGTTAATTGTCTCATTAACTTTATCCCAAAGCGTACCCAAATCACAGAACTCTTGCCCTGGCAACTCTATCATATTGTTTTGATATCTAAATGGTATATAGTCCATCCCCAAGGAGACAGCACCCTGATGTTCTTCCCACAACCAGGAATCCACTTCTTTTCTCATCTCGGAAATAGCACCTTTAACTTTTTCTGTATTTGGAAGGAGCACATAGAATCGTCCACCAGAAGAAAAAACAACATGGCTAGAAAACACGGAGATTTCCGGGTGGCTCATAATCTTTTGCATAACTGATTCGACCAGCAATTCAACATAGAAGGATCTCCCCTTCAGACTTTTTGCAGCTCCTTTAGATGAAATATTATAAATGAACTTTTGTATCCCGGAAACGTCTCCACCTAACAGTAATACTGGATAATGACCATCAGCCAGTCTTATTCTTCTGGTGCTGGAATCAAATGAGAAAGCATCCGGGTTTTCGAGGTGGTAATTGTAGAAACAATCGGCAAATGCTCCTGTTGTCCGTAGGTGGTCAAAGAGGCTAACATCGGCCATATCCATCGTATTGGAGGGAATACACCAGGTGTACTTTTTCAGTAGCCCAACAAGGGTTTCTGCAAAACCATTGAATGAGTTGGTGGGCACCTTACTAAGCTCTGTACAAAATCGTTTCCAAAGGTCGGCATACAATTTCTGGTCTATTCCGTCTTCCGGACTCATGACAGGAGTCGGGAAACATGCTATCCGACTTTCAGCATCGAGTGGAGTTAATGGATACGCCATTTTACCGTCGCCATTTCTCAGTTTATTGAATACAGAGTATAATGGTATTCTTTTGTATCGCTTTTTCCCCCACGAAATCTTCTCACCGGACAATTCATCCTTTTCCAATGTCTCTGATGTAGTACGATCAATTCCGGCACTCCACCAGTCAGCCAAGGTAATCAGGCCTTGTAGTAAACTGACAGGCTTGTGATGATTACAAGCTAGACTCTGCAGGTTATCTTCTTTATCCAGTCCTGTATTCCAGGGGTTTTCCCTAAATCCATCAATCTGATTAAATAATCCCTGGTGTTTGAGCAGGAATTCATTTGTCCACACAACATGCTGATAGCCAAATCTACCAGCATCATTGACAGGGCAAATATCTTCTGCCAGATGTTTTGAGTAATCGCTCAGGGCGTTGTTCTGCTCGTTCATGCCATTATCGGCTCGTTGATAAAACTTCCCAATGTCGTGCAGCAAAGCAGCCAGGAAGACCTGGTTTCGTTTGGATGGTTTCTCCTCTTGTGCCATATGGTTCTTTAATCTTATTATTCTGATTCAACGCATTTTATACTCCTAACTCTCCGCACCACTCCGTATCCAATACTTGCATTCTTTCCGAGGCCGATATAATCAGGGAGAAAGAAGTTGGTGTCGAAGTCGGCATGGAAAACCTGGAACTTTGTCTCTTTGTATGTCCGAGTGAATAGGTTTTTTATCTTAACAATGGAAACAGTAATCTCTTTTTCAACCTGGTAACCCAAACCCTTGGCCATAGAAATTAAGTTTCCAGTTAAAATCCGTTCCAAAAATTGGACCTGTTCATCGCTGTCTTTCAAAGCCTTATACAATCGATAGTTTTTCTCATTAAGTGCCAACCAGTTAGAGATATTATATCGGAAAACTGAGTCATAAACATTGAGTGTTGCCTGATAGGCTTTCAGATTCTCTATCTTCAAGTCTATAATCTTCCCGTTCAGGCTAATTCGCAAATCACTCTTAAAGAAAAAGGCATCAATCTCTTCAACCCCATCCTGAATGCATATGATACTGGCTTTGCGGGACAGTAGTTTGTACTGGATCAGTGGATAGCTATACCTTAGACGGGTGTCATCTATGTGGTTATGAAAGAGATGATGTTCAGGTCCTGCTCTATGAGCGACAGCGCCTCGAAAAGCTGCCAATTCATCAAATAGGAGGTTAAGGTCAAAAGTAATTCGCAACAATTTGGCTTTAAACATAGTCTTAATCTTATCGGTTCTTGCTCGGGGAAGCGTTTCAATTTACACCGAAATCCTGAAACAAACAAAAAACATTGAGGATAAACCTGTCAGGTCTTAAACCTGTCAGGTGGAGGGGGTTTAAGCTTTTAGGACTCAGAAACCTGAAAGGGTTAGAAAGGTAAGCCTTTCACGTGGACAGTGGTTACAAGAATTATCTTTCCTCTATGTAGGTTGTCATGAGTAATTGACTAAGCAATGGATTGTTGCTAATCTTCTCCTCACAATATCAGTCTGGATTTCCACTTGATCGTGAACCACAGTAAGATCAGTCCAGCATTACCGAAAGCGATCTCATAAATTAGGAAAGGATTAAGGAAACTATACCTGTCAGGTCTCATAAGACCTGACAGGTATAGTTAGATATGAGATTATCGACAAGGGAAACTATTGATAACCAAGCTATAAAGATTCTTGCACCGCGTGAAGCATTCTCTTTGCTAAAAACGCAAATAGTTGCAAATCTGGCGTTTTACAATACAGGAGTGCTAATAAGGACGACAGCGGTCTTAAACCTGACAGGTCTAAGACCTGTCAGGTTTAAAAAAAAA
>Ga0265294_10003527_pt1 | contig 19957 bp, 13 predicted proteins | sample MunlanPumphouse3_FD_192504 | JGI IMG/M metagenome (GOLD analysis project Ga0265294, IMG submission 192504) | Groundwater microbial communities from a municipal landfill in Southern Ontario, Canada - Pumphouse #3 | ecosystem: Environmental > Aquatic > Deep subsurface > Groundwater | place...
CCGTGTTTTATTCTACTTTGCTCTTTGACTAACTTGATTCCAATCAATAATCTTTAATAGATTATCTAGATAGGCATCTCTTTTGTTTTGGTAACCAAGATAGTAAGCATGTTCCCAAACATCAAGAGGTAATAATGGTTTTAAGCCCATTGATAATGGATTGTCTTGATTTGGTAAAGCAATAATCTTGTATTGCTTCTTTTCATCTTGAACTAACCAAGCAAAGCCCGAACCAAATTGACCTAAAGCGGCTTTCTTGAGTGAGGCTAATAAATTCTCTTCCCCACCAAAAGCAGCACTAATCTCACTTGGGATTTTACTCTTCTTATTAGTTAATGATTCAAAATACATCATGTGGTTAAATACTCCACCGCCATTATTACGAATCCCAGTTTTAATCTCATTAGGTAACTTATCTAAGTTAATAAGTAAGTCACTTAATTCCCATTTTTGATATTCTGGATATGGTTCTAAGACCTTATTTAGATTATTAACATAGGTTTGGAAGTGCTTATCATGATGGAAATGCAGTGTTGCTTCATCAAGAAATGGCTCTAAAGCGTTATATGCGTATGGTAGATCTTTTACTGTATATGGATATTTCATAAATATATCCTCCTTTATTAGACACCTAAATTATACTTGAAGCCTTAAAGGAATGCAACAAAAGTGCTTACAAGAATTCCTAAATGCTCTAACAAAATCTTTAATCCTACTAAAAAGAGAACAACCCCACCGACAATTGCGGCTTTATTCGAAAACTTTGTTCCCAGTTTCTGGCCTAAACTTACCCCAATAAAAGAAAAAATGAAAGTAATCAAGCCGATTATTAGTATTGCTAAATAAATATTCGTATCAGTAAATGCAAACGAAATCCCAACTGCTAAAGCATCGATACTAGTGGCAATAGCAAGTATGGTCAACACCTTATAATTAAGTTTAGCCGTTTTCTCATCATAACAAGTTTTAACATCTTCACCTTTAATTCCATCATAAACCATCTTGGCACCTATAATTGTTAATAAAACAAAAGCCACCCAGTGATCAATGGAAGTGATGAGGTTAGCAAATAAAGAACCAACATAAAAGCCAATTAATGGCATACCCGCCTGGAATATTCCAAAGAAGAGGGCCACAATTAAGGCATTTTTAAAGATGAATTTCTTTTCTTTAATGCCCTCACAAATGGAGATGGCAAAAGCATCCATCGTTAAACTTAATCCAATCAGTATTAGTTCTACTATTTGCATATATATTTCCGAGTTATATTCTAACATATTATTAACTGACTATATATAAAAAATGGCTCCATTACAAAAACTTCGAATTTTTTTAAATTTTTGTAATGGATGTGTTATAATAGACTTGGAAGTGATGAAAAATGTTAATTAAAAGAGAAACATATTTAGCCAAAATAAGACCTTTCTATGATTTAGATATCATTAAGGTTTTAATGGGCTCCAGAAGATGTGGTAAATCTAAGATATTAGAATTAATTATTCAAGAGTTACGCGATAAAGGCGTAGCAGAACAAAACATTATTTTCATCAATTTTGAAGATTTACAGTATGATGAAATAAATGATTATAAAAAACTGAATACTTATATTCTAGCAAGGATTAAACCCGGCAAAAACTATCTCTTTTTTGATGAAATTCACCATGTTGCTGGTTTTGAAAAAGCCATCAACTCTTTTAGAGCTACTTTAGATTGTTCAATCTTTATTACTGGCTCAAATTCGAAAATGTTATCATCTGAAATTTCTTCTCTTCTAACCGGCAGAATAATGGAGTTTACAATTTATCCTTTCACCTATCAAGAAAGTCTAGAATATCGCCAAGTAAATAATCTCAAACTTCCCGATAATGTCTTTAATGATTACTTAATCATGGGTGGTTATCCACTCCGGTTTAATCTCTTTAATGAGGAAGATGTTAAAGGTTACTTAAAAGAATTATTTACTAATATCTGCCAAAAAGATATATTTGACCGTGATATTAATCTTGAAAAAGAAAAATTCAATAAAGTTTGCGAATATGTATTAGTAAATGCTGGCAATGATTTTAATCCCGAATCCATTTGTGATTACTTAAATAGTAGCAATGGTAAGAACTATATCTGCCCTAAAACAATCTATAAGTATCTAGATACCATGCAAAAGGCTTTTTTAATCACACCCGTTTATCGTTATAATATTTCAGGAAAAGCCGCATTAAAGACAAACCCCAAGTATTACGCCATTGATAATGGACTTAGATTAATCAAAGCCTCATCTAATAATTATAATCGAGGACATTTCTTAGAAAATCTTCTTTGTATCGAACTACTAAGCCGCGGCTACGAACTTTATATCGGTAAAACCTATAAAAGTGAAGTTGATTTTATTGCCTCTAAGAATGGCAAGAAATGTTTTATTCAAGTCGCCTATATTATGGAAAGCGAAGATACTATCAATAGAGAATTTGGAGCCTTCTCTTCCATTAAGGATTCATCTCCAAAATATGTTATTAGTCTCGATCCAATTAATATGAGTAGAGATGGAATTGTACACATAAATATCATCGATTTTCTTACTTATAAAGTCGATTTGTTTCTCACCTAATAAAAAGCACTCCCCTTGATTGGGAGTGCTTTTAGTTTTAGGCTGGGTTGGAATTACCTGGTGCAACTACAGTTGCAACATTATTTTCTTCCACTGTAAATTTAGATTTATAGTGTAAAGGATTAATGGTTGTTCCGGCTGGAATAAGTTTACCAACAAGCACGTTCTCTTTGAGACCGTGTAAGTAGTCAATCTTACCCTTAGTTGCAGCATCTGTTAAGACCTTAGTTGTTTCTTGGAAAGAAGCACTTGATAAGAACGATTCTGTTTCAAGTGAAGCTTTAGTAACACCAAGAATCATTGGACGAGCAACAGCAGGACGTTTTCCAGCTAATAAGGCTTGAGTATTAACTTCGGTGAAGTTAGCAACAGTAACCTTAGTTCCTGGAATTAAAGCAGTATCACCTGCATCAGTAATCAAGAGTTTCTTGAACATCTGATGAATCATAATTTCAATATGCTTATCAGCAATACCGATACCGTTAGCACCATAAACCTTTAAGACTTCTCTTAGAATGTAATTTTGCACTGTGGCAGCATCACTAACTTCGAGTAAATGTTTAGGGTTAATTGCACCTTCAGTAATCTTTTGGCCATTGATAACATCGTCGCCTTCTTTAACTCTCAAGCGAGCATCGAAAGGTGTGACATATTCTTTGGTTTCTTTATCATTCTTGATAATGATAGTGGAACGGCCACTTTCTTTATCTTCACTGATTTCGCTCACCTTACCGACAATTTCTGAAATGATAGCTTCACCCTTAGGATTACGAGCTTCAAATAACTCTTGAACCCGCGGTAAACCTTGAGTGATATCTTCTCCACCAGCAACACCGCCAGTGTGGAAGTTCTTCATTGTTAATTGTGTACCAGGTTCACCAATTGATTGTGCAGCCATGATACCAACAGCTTCACCCTTAACAACTGGTAATCCAGTAGCTAAGTTACGACCATAACATTTAGCACAGACACCGTCTTTAGTTTCACAACCGAAGATTGTCCGAATTTCTAATTGTTTATAACCGGCAGCCACGATGGCTCTAGCTTTTGCTTCATCAATGATTTGATCGGTAGTACAAATAACTTCTTTGGTTGTTGGATTCACTACATCATGTAATGGATAACGGCCAAGAATTCTATCTTCAAATTTCTCGATTGGCTTCTTATCTGAATCGGCCTTATCATCAAGTAAGTCAGAAACAATAGTACCGTGATCAGTACCACAGTCATCATCTCTAACCACAACATCATGAGCGACATCAACAAGTCTTCTTGTTAAGTACCCTGATTCGGCAGTCTTTAAGGCAGTATCTGCGCCACCCTTACGAGCACCGTGGGAAGAAATGAAGTATTCCGAAACAGTTAAACCTTCTCTAAATGATGACTTAATTGGAATTTCAATTTGATCACCAGATGGGTTTTCCATGATACCTCTCATACCTGATAACTGCATGAAGTTCGAAGCATTACCACGAGCTCCAGAGTCAGACATGATAAAGATAGGATTGGATGGATCGGCTTGTAATTGAGCAGTAATACCTTGTGACATTTGACCCTTTTCATTGGTTAATGCAGTCCAAGTATCACAAACTAATTTATGTCGTTCTTCATTGGTTAATAAACCTTTGTCAAACATGTTATTCAACTTATCAACCTCTTGACTAGCTTCAGCAATAATTTCTTTCTTCTTATCATAAACAATGATATCAGCCAAAGAAACTGTAACAGCAGAAACTGTGGAATAGAAATAACCTTGATCTTTTAAGTCATCAAGCATAACTGCGGTATCTTCTTTACCACAACGGGCAAATGACTCATTAATGATAATACTTAAGTCTTTCTTCTTGAATGGAGGGTTAATCTTCATATCAGCAATTGCTTGCTTAATGTCTGTCCCTGGTTTTAAGAAGAATTCATTTGGTGTTTCTTCAAAGTTAGCTGGACTTGTTGTAATTAAGAATGGGAAGTAAGCTGGGAAGATTTTATTAAAGATAAATCTACCAACGCTGGCCACTAAGTAAGAGCCATTGTGCTTCTCAAATCCCTTGCAAGTCTTATGTAAACCTTCAACTCGCATTGCTACTCTACTATGTAAATGAATATCGTGATTAGCAAGAGCTATTTCTAACTCATTCATATCATTATAAACTTTACCTTCTGTTTTAGCATAGTTAATGAATTCATCGTATTTTTCTTTGTTATTTGTCTTAAGGTATTTAGCAGCCTGATTTCTAAAATCATCTCTAGTATACTCTGTTGTTAAATAATAGTTACCAAGTAAGATATCTTGAGATGGTGTCATAATTGGCTTACCATCTTTAGGGCCTAAGATGTTCTTAGAACCTAGCATTAATTGACGAGCTTCTTGAATTGCATCTTCACTTAATGGAACGTGGATAGCCATTTGGTCACCATCGAAGTCAGCATTGAAAGCTGTACAAACTAGTGGGTGTAAACGAATCGCTCTACCCTCAACTAATTTAACTTCAAAGGCTTGAATACCAAGTCTATGTAAAGTTGGAGCCCGGTTAAGTAAGACTGGATGGTCTTTAACTAAGTCTTCAACAATTCTCATGACACAGTCATCGCCAGCTTCAATGAGTTGATCAACCACTTTTTGGTTGTTAGCAATGCCTTCCTTAATCATCTCTGCGGTGATAAAAGGTTTAAAGAGTTGGACAGCCATTTCCCGTGGGACACCACATTGATAAAGTTTAAGTGATGGTCCGACAGCAATAACAGAACGACCAGAGAAGTCGACCCGTTTGCCTAATAAGTTTTGTCTAAATCTACCTTGCTTACCTTTTAAGGTATGGGATAAAGACTTAAGTTGTCTACCCGAAATACCGGTGACAGCTTTGCCTCTACGACCATTATCAATTAAGGCATCAACCGCTTCTTGGAGCATCCGCTTTTCATTCATTAAAATAATGGATGGAGCTTTGATTTCTAGTAAGCGTTTGAGACGAATATTTCTAGTAATAACCCGACGATATAAATCGTTGAGGTCAGAAGTGGCAAATCTACCACCATCAAGTGGTAACATTGGCCGAATGTCTGGTGGAATAACTGGTAAAGCTTCCAAAATCATCCATTCTGGCTTGTTATCAGATTGACGGAAAGCATCCACAACTTCAAGACGCTTTAAGAGTTTCAATCTCTTTTGATTACGTTGACCTTGATTCTCTTTGAGTTCGGCTTGAATGTTATCAAACTCTTTTTGAATATCGACTTCTTTGAGTAGTCTTTCAATTGCTTCTGCTCCAATTCCAAATTCAGCACCAGTATACTTGGCAATGAAATCAGAATAAGTTAAGAAGTCAAAAGTCTCTTTAGGATTGTCAATCTTATTGATCAATGAAGAACAATTAGTTAATTGTCCATCAGTATCAACAATCAACATGATTTCATGTAAGATTTCTTCGAGTTTTTCTTTGCTACTTTGTTCAATAGGACCAGTCATCAAAGTATTAAGATTAACTTCTTCAGTTAAGACACTAGAAAGATCATAATCAACCTTAATATTACTAACAAGATTAATTAAATCTGGATATAAATCTTCATTACTATCATCATGAATCTTCTTTAAGATTACCTCGGCTTTTACGTAGTAACCTTTGCCATCTAGTTTCTCTTTAATCTCTTGAATGATGGAAGAGAATCTAGAACGACCTGACCGCTCATCAATAACTTCCCGATACTTGAGTAATTTACAAGATCCCGTGTTCAAACAAATATGGGAAACGAAGTAAATAACTTCTTCTAGTTCTTTAGGTGTAATATCTAACATTTGAGCGATTCTAGAAGGAATGCCCTTGACATACCAAATGTGAGCAACTGGAGTTGCAAGTTCAATATGTCCCATTCTTTCTCTTCTAACACTCTTAGTGGTGATTTCAACACCGCACTTGTCACAGACAAGTCCTAAATAACGAACTTTCTTATACTTACCACAATAACATTCATAGTCCTTAGTAGGACCGAAAATCTTTTCATCGAATAAGCCATCTCTTTCCGGCTTTTGGGAACGATAGTTAATGGTTTCTGGCTTGGTAACCTCACCATGTGACCATTCCCGAATCTTTGCAGGAGAAGCTAAGCCGACTTTAATCGCATTTAATTGTGTAAAATCATATGTTGCCATCGCACTTACCTCCTATTGATCCTTGTCCATATCAGCTTCGAAGCGAGCCTCTCCACCTAAGTCTCTAAAGCTCTTGTGGATTCTTCTTGCTTCTAATTCAGCTTGATGGGCAAGATCTTGAGTATTAAGTTCTTCACCATTGACATCTAGTAAACGAACATCAATAGCTAAACCTTGTAATTCTTTTTGTAAAACACGGAAGGCTTCTGGCATGCCAGGTTGTGGCATTGGTAAGCCTTTCGTAATGGCTTCATAAGTCTTAGCCCGTCCAATCATATCATCTGATTTAACAGTTAAGATCTCTTGTAAAGTATGAGCTGCGCCATAAGCTTCAAGCGCCCAAACCTCCATTTCACCAAATCTTTGACCACCGTTTTGAGCTTTACCACCCAAAGGTTGTTGTGTGACGAGTGAATATGGTCCGGTTGCCCGAGCGTGAATCTTATCATCGACCATGTGTGATAACTTAATCATATACATGACACCAACAGCAATTCTTTGTTCGAATTGTTCGCCAGTTCTACCATCGTATAAGACGCGTTTACCATCAGGATCCATTTCAGCTTTCTTCATTAAGTCAGCAATTTCAGTGTTAGTTGCGCCATCAAAGACTGGGGTTTCAAATCTAGTATGAAGTTTTAACCCAGCCATACCTAAGTGCAATTCCAAAACTTGCCCGATATTCATACGGGATGGAACACCTTGTGGGTTTAACATAATATCAACTGGAGTACCATCTGCTAAGAATGGCATATCCTCTTGTGGCACAATCTTCGAAATAACACCTTTGTTACCGTGACGCCCTGCCATCTTATCACCCTCGGAAATCTTCCGTTTTTGAGCAATATAAACACGGACAACCTCGTTAACACCTGGGGCTAAATCACTTTCTTCTGACTTAGTAAATACTTTAACATCCAAGACAACACCGCCACCACCATGTGGGACTCTTAATGAGTTGTCTTTGCTCTCCTTGGTCTTTTCACCGAAGATAGCAGCTAGAAGTTTTTCTTCAGGAGTTGGATCAGTTTGACCTTTAGGAGTAGTCTTACCAACTAGAATGTCGCCTTCTTTTACTTCACTACCTGGAATGATAATACCATGGGAATCCAAACGAGACTTGCTAGCCTCACTAGTATTTGGAATATCCCGAGTAATTTCCTCAGGTCCTAATTTAGTTTCACGGCATTCAATGTTATATTCTTCAACGTGAATGGAAGTATAAACATCATCCTTAACCATTCTCTCTGACATAATAACAGCATCTTCATAGTTATAACCTTGCCAAGTCATGAAAGCGACTGTGACATTTTGACCGAGGGCCAAACTACCATTTTCCATGGCAGGACCATCAGCAATGACGTCACCTTTTTTAACTTTTTCACCGGCTTCAACTATTGGATGAGTATTAATACATGTGCTTTGATTTGAACGTTCAAATTTATGGAGCTTATAATCATGAGTTGACCCCGCCTTATTCTCAACAGAGATGCGGGTCGAATCAACATAATTAACGACACCATCTTCTTCAGCCACAATAGCTGAACCAGAGTCACGAGCAATAATTGATTCCATACCAGTTCCAACATAAGGAATATGTGGACGGAGTAATGGAATTGCTTGACGTTGCATGTTAGCACCCATCAAAGCCCGTTTAGCATCATCATTTTCAAGGAATGGAATACAAGCAGCAGCGACTGAAACAATTTGTTTTGGAGAGACGTCAACATAATCGACATCTTCTTTATCAACCATGATTGTTTCACCATGGTGTCTTGCGACAACCCTATCTTCAGCGATGCAGTGTTTAGCATCAAGCACAACATTTGCTTGAGCAATAATAACATCGTTTTCATCATCAGCTGATAAGTAATCTACTTGTTCTTCTAAAACCTTGAGTGTCTTTTTATCAACTTTACGATATGGAGTTCTAATAAACCCATATTCATCAATCTTAGCATAACATGCTAAGTTATTAATTAAACCAATGTTTGGACCTTCAGGAGTTTCAATAGGGCAAATTCTGCCATAGTGAGAATCGTGAACGTCACGGACAGCCATAGCTGCTCTTTCCCGGCTTAATCCACCAGGACCTAGAGCACTTAATCTCCGCTTATTTGTTAATTCTGCTAATGGATTTGTTTGATCCATGAATTGGGATAATTGAGAAGAGGAGAAGAACTCTTTAATGGCAGCTTGCAAAGGCCTAATGTTAGTTAAGTTTTGGGCTGTAACTGCTTGAGTATCAGAAATGGACATCTTTTCGTGAACACTACGTTCAGTTCTAGATAAACCAATTCTAAATTGATTTTGGAGTAATTCTCCAACAGTTCTAATTCTCCGATTGCCTAAATGGTCAATATCATCAACGTTGCCGACACCTTCTGTTAAATTAAGGAAATAAGAGAAGGAAGCAACAATATCTGGAACGGTAATAAACTTCTTATCAATTCTTAAATCTGTTGCAACAATATGAGAAATGTCTTTCTTCTCATCATTACGGTATACTTTAATGACTTGCACATAGTTATCTTCAGCCAAGAAACCGCCATCCCCAAGTTTATGGGCATGTGCGCCTTGTTCAAAAATAGCTTTATCTTTCAATTCTTTAATCTTAATATCATCAATCAAGGTATCTTTTGGATAGATAATTTCGCCATTAACATCACAGAGTGGTTCTGCAATGATATGGTTAACTAACCGATTATAAATACCTAATTTCTTTCTAAACTTATAACGACCCGCTTTTCCTAAGTCATATCTTTTGGAATCAAAGAACTTTTGTTCCAAAATAATCCGAGCGCCTTCTGGTGTAGTTGGCTCCCCTTGTCTGACCTTACTATGGATTTCAAGCATAGCCCGAATTGCGGCTTCTTCTTTATCTAGTAATTCACTAGTTAAATCTTTCTTTAAAGTTGCTTCTAAATATGGATTTTCACCAAAAAGATTGGTAAAGTCTTCATTACTACCAATTCCTAAAGCCCGCAGTAAAACTGTGGCAGGAATCTTTCTAGTCCTGTCAACCTTAGCATACATGACATCTTTGGTATCTGTCTCATATTCAATCCAAGTACCACGAGTTGGGATAACTTCACCTGAGTAAATATCCTTGCCCGTCTTATCTTTTTCTTTTTTGTAATAAGCACCTGGGGAACGAACAATTTGAGAGACAATAACTCTTTCGGCACCATTAATAATAAAAGTTCCGCTTGGAGTCATGATTGGAAAGTCGCCCATGAAGACGTCGCTTTCTTGAATAACTCCCGTTTCCTTATTGGTTAAGCGGAATTTTACTCTTAAAGGCGCTGCATAGGTAAAATCTCTTTCTTTGCATTGATCCATTGTCTTTTTTGGTTCTTCAAAATGACAACTTAAATAACTCAACTCTAGTTTGTCACCCGGTCCCGCGATTGGATAGATGTCATTAAAGACTTCATCGATCCCGTGTTCTACAAAGTCTTGATATGACTTTGTTTGGATGGCTACGAGGTTAGGTAAACTAAAAGTTCCGCTAACTTTCGTAAAATTTTGGCATTTCAACTTCTCATTTCCGGCATTTGATTGTTTAATAGCCACTAGCAGTCACCTCATATTCTGTTTTTATGTGTACACTACGTGTATAGCCTTTTTTAGAACACAAAAAAGTTATACGTAGGCAATTTTATAGTTTATCAAACTGTCAACTTTTAGTCAAGAGTTTTTTACTTTTTAATACTTTTCAAGATAAAATACCCTTTATTTTTTTCAATAATAATACAATTCCCAAATATTTCAGTTAGTTTCTTAACCGCGCTAGGCGCGCCTTGTGCTTTACGTATGACAACGAACAAAGTTCCTTGCTCATCTAAAACATTATAAGACTCAGTAAAGAAACGATAAACGACTTCTTTCCCCGCTCTAATTGGAGGATTTGTTAAGATAGTCTTCATTTTCCCTTTAACGGCACTAGCTCCATCACTACTGTAGATACTTAAATTACTTAATTCATACTTTTCAGCATTGATTTTAGCTAATTCTAGCGCTCTTTCGTTAACATCAACTAACTCAAAGTTTATTTCTTGATAAAGGCGAGCTAACGTAACCCCAATAGCACCCCAACCACAACCTAAATCAAGAACTGGGCCAGCAAAACCTTCTTTAATAACCGTATTAATTAAGGTCCTACTGCCATAATCTAAACCTTCTTTGGAAAAGACTCCATTATCAGTATATAAAGCAAAATCTATGTCGTTAATTCGATAAAAGACCAGTTTTTTAGCACTAGCTAGTGCTGGATCATTATCAAAATATTGTGGCATAGATTTCACCCCCTTGTTATGCGCAAAAACCTGCTTGAGGCAGGTTTTGTGTTTTGAATGCTAATTCTGAACTAAATTACTTTAATTCAACTTCAGCGCCAGCTTCGACAAGCTTAGCTTTTGCAGCTTCAGCTTCAGCAGTTGGCATCTTCTCTTTGATAGTGCATGGTGCAGTATCAACAAGTTTCTTAGAATCAATTAAGCCCTTGCCTGTAATAGCTTGGACAGCCTTGATAACAGCAACTTTGTTTTGACCAATACTCTTTAAATTGAGATTGACTTCGCTTGGACCTGCGGCTGGGCCGGCAGCTTCTTGTGCAGCTGGTGCAGCAGCAACTGGAGCAGCGGCGGTAACGCCAAATTCCTTCTCAATTTCTTTAACTAAATCATTTAATTCTACGATAGTCATTTCTTTTAAACTAGCGATAATATCAGCATTTGATAACTTTGCCATAAGTATTTTCCTCCTTTATTAACTAATGGACTAAGCGGCTGGTGCGGCTGGTGCTGCACTTGGAGCTGCTTCTTTTTCTTGTTTTTCGCCGATGGCTTTAACAGCACAGGCAAAACCCCGAACTGGAGCTTGTAAACAACTGAGTAACATTGATAATAAACCTTCACGGTTTGGTAATGACGCAATTGTTTGAACTTCTTCTACACCAATGATTTTACCATCGAAAATGCCACGTTTGATTTGGAGATTAGGATGCATTTTTGCAAACTTAACCACATTTCTTGGGCCAGCAATGGAATCATCATGAGAAAAGACTAGAGCGTTAGGACCGACAAGATCTTTCTTAAGATCATCATAGCCTAATGAATCAATAGCCCGATCCACATAAGTGTTCTTGTAAACCTTCATTCTTGCCCCATCTTTATATAAAGCGTGACGCAATTCTTCGGTTTCATTGACAGTTAAGCCACGATAATCAACGATAGTGACGCTACTAGCACCTTTAAAATCGGCAGTAATTTGATCAATAATCGCTTGTTTAGCGGCTTGTGTCTCTTTCTTCATTAAAGTTACCTCCTTTTTTATGAGTAACCAATATTCCATATAAAACCCACACGCAAGGTGTGGGTTGTTTTAGTAATAAATACTATTTAACACACCTCGGCAACCTAATTAAGCTTTTCAGCCGTTGCTGTCTATGGTATATTGATGACTTTCTTATTTTAACTTAACTATTTAATAATTGCAAGTGCTTAAGCAGCGCAAGCAAGTTTGATGCCAGGTCCCATAGTTGAGGACAAGACACAGTTCTTAACATAAACGCCCTTGACTGAGGCTGGTTTAATCTTAACGATTTGGTTAACGATAGCAGTAACGTTCTCGCTTAACTTTGTTTCATCAAAACTAACTTTGCCACAAACAACGTGGACATTACCTTCTTTATCGGCCCGATATTCAACTTTACCCGCTTTAATTTCGGTAACAGCTTTAGCAATATCTGGTGATAATGTACCAGTCTTTGGGTTTGGCATTAAGCCTTTAGGACCTAAAACTTTACCCATCTTACCTAGAAAACCCATCATATCTGGTGTAGCAACGATAACATCGAAGTCAAACCAGTTTTCTTTTTGGATCTTATCTAGCATTTCTTGACCACCAACATAATCAGCACCGGCAGCCTTGGCTTCATCAACCTTATGAGTAATAGCTAAGACTTTCTTAGTCTTACCTGTTCCATGAGGGAGAACCATAGCTCCTCTAATTTGTTGGTCAGCTTGTTTTGTATCAATACCAAGATTGAAGGTAACTGTAACAGTTTCATCAAACTTAGCATATCTTGTTTCTTTTAATAACTTAACAGCTTCAGGGATGGCATAAATCTTGCCTTTTTCAATTTTCTCTTCAGCTTTACGTAATTGTTTACCTTTCTTTTGCATCTAAATTTCCTCCTTGTGGTACAAACGGATTATTCCTCCCACACAATCTTACGGTAAAACTACTTCTTTTCTGGCATGCCAGTAACAACAATTCCCATTTGACGGGCTGTACCCTCAATGATTCTCATTGCTGATTCAATATCATTAGCATTGAGATCTGGCATTTTATATTCTGCAATCTTGCGAACATCTTCTGCCGTAATTGTTGCTGCTTTCACCGTATTAGGGGTTCCAGAAGCTTTTTGAATCTTAGCTGCTTTCTTAAGTAATACTGCAGCTGGAGTTGTTTTAATAACAAAATCAAATGATTTGTCTTCATACGCTGTAATAATAACAGGTATAACATCTCCCATATGTTCTTTAGTCTTGTCATTGAACTCTTGGCAGAACTTAGGCATATTAATACCAGCTGATGCTAATGCAGAGCCCGGTTTTGCTTGTCCTCCAGGAATTTCTAGTTTTACAACTTTACTAATTTTCTTGGCCACGCGACTCACCTCCATTTATAATTCGTCCGTGTTGTGGTTGTAACAGGTTTACCCTTCCCACTCCAAAACTTTGCACAAAAACTTCGTGCTTTATTATTTTATACCAAGTTAGACCATCTTGCAACCTTAACTTTGTTAATACAATAAAAAGGGGGAAGAATTGCTCTTCCACCCTTATAAAACGTTTTCTTCTATGCGGCTAGCTCCCAACCATTGAGTGTCGTATTCCAATTGTATGTGCCAGCAACTATTGAAGTAATTGCAGTTTCAGTAGCATCATAGAAGTTACTATACGTTCCTGACATTGTTCCGGCACTATCAACAACAACGCTTGCTCCTTCGACACCAGATAGAGTACCACTATTATTCAATGTACCATTGACAACTAATTTCGATCCATTTGCAAAATTAATTGTGTTTCCGGCTTCAACAGTCAATGTCTTACTGGCATTAATAGTAAGTGATGCCGTACTTTGGGCACTACCAATCACATATCCCGTTAGGTTTGGCATAGTTGTATCTACCGCAATTGTTGCAGATAAACGAATGCTCCCATATGCAGTTCCAAATTTGGCAATTGCATTTTCAAGATGATCTATGCTAGTAATCGTTACAAATCCAGTACCATTAAGCGTGCCAGTAAATGAAGCTGTTGCGCTATTGGCATATATATAATAATTATTAGTAATCGTTCCTGTCCCAGTTATAGGCTTAGTAATCAAGATAAAGCCGGCAGTCGCTCCCGTGTATGAAGTTGTTCCAGTTACAATTGTTCCATTATTAACGATGGTACCAGTTAGACCAAGCCGATGTTGGTTAACTGTAATAGTACCATTATTGGTTAACTTACCAGAGAAAGTAAGAGGATTATTACCGCTTGCCGCCCCTAATCTATTAACTGTAGCTCCCTCATAATTGTTAAAGACATAGTTGATATCCCAAGAAGCACTTCCAGCATTAAATGTACCATAGTTGTTAATTGTTGTGGTTGTTGTTCCGACAACAGTATTAGCAATATTAATTGTTCCATTATTAGTAATAGTGGCTCCGGAAACTGTCCACATAAAGTTTTGGTTATATGTTCCATTATTAATCATCCGCGTTTTAATTGTTAAAGTCTTTGCTCCAGTTAATGTAACTCCAGATTGGATAATAAGTGTTTTTCCTGTATCAATAGTTGTAGCTGCAGAAAGCGAAAGACTAGTATCAATAAGCAGATTATCATATGGTTGAGTCGCAACACTATATTTGATTAGTTCTGCCGCAGTGGAAATCAGAACGTTTAGGTTTCCATTATCATTTGCGGCATAGTCAATTACTTGTGCAGCACTAGCGCCATCAACAAATAGATTGCCACCATCAACCTTATGGAACAGATATAAAGTCTTTGTCACATTAATATCATTGCTTAAGGTGAAATCTGCAGTAGTACGAACCCCATCAATCGAAGAATTGGATTCCGAAAATGCTGTTTGTAATGTCGTCTCACTATTAGCTCCACGTAGCAGTGTTCCAGTTCTTGTTAATGTTCCAGATACAGTAAAGTCTACACCCGGAGCCAAAACAATATTGATATTGGCCGGAATAGTGAAATCACCATCTACAGAAACATTTGCAGTCAATAAGATATCGTTCCCAACCTGTGTGCTAATTGCAGTATTCAATTCTTGCAAAGTAGCCACACTATGTAATGTGCTCTTATAAATATTCTTTATATTCAGTTTGTTATTGTTTGTTATAAATCCATTATTATCTAGCGTCCCGTTACAATTAATTGTACCATTGTTAACAATAGTGCCCTTATTAGTTAATGTTGCGCCTAAAGCTACAGTCAAAGTCTTATCGGCATTTACTTTGAGAATTGTATTTGCCCCCAATTGTAGTATCACTTGAGATGGTCAAACCAGCCATAACATTGATAGTTGGAATTTGTGTACTTGAATATCTTTGTTCAATAGCCTCTAAAGCCTTAGTAAGTTCAGCCACACTTTCAACATTGAATGCGGCTTTATAGGAAGAATATGAATAGCAATCTTTGTCCTCATACTCGTTAGTAAGATCAAAGCCAACATTTTGTAAAGTTAAGTTAAGGCTGCCATTATTATTCTCAATGGCTTTTAATTCACCTTGCGTACTTGTCATTGTGAAATCGCAGTCTTTAAAGGAAGCATTCCCTGAAGAATAATAAGCGAATTGCACATATGGATCTCCCCAATATGATTTTGCATATGTTGCAGTAAAATCACAATTTTGGAAAGAAACGTCAAGTGTAGTAGTGTGCGAATAGCCAAATTTAATAGAAGCATTATGGAATGTACAATCTTTAAACGAAATATTTGATGTACCTTCATTGTACCAAGCAAAACTGAAAGCATTATGATAATTCTTTTCGCTAAATGTACAATTTTCAAATGTAAAGGTGCTGTCCCCGCCATAAGCCAAAACTAATGTTAGACCTTTATCGCTAGAACTTGAGACCTCGCCATTCTTTAGCGCCAATTTAGTATCCTTTTTAACCAAGAAACCTTCCCAGGATGCACTACCCGTATCACAATCAACATCATATTTATGACTGTTCAAATCAATTGTAAGATTACCTTTTACTACGAAAGCACCCATAGCATCAGGATCAAAGACATAACCCATAACACCAAGACCATAACCTGCGTAATATTTGCCATATGCGTAATAATTGTCATATAGGTACTTGGCAGAAACCCAAGCTTCAGGATTAGATGATGCCACTACCGCAGTATCACGATATAAAGTTTCATCTGTAATTGAAACATATTGAGGACACTTATTACCATTGACATCGACCATGCCCTCCATACCCCAAGAGTCCCACATATCGTATAGAACATCGCTACTTAAGGTATTGTTCTTATAAGCATCACTATCATAATCAAGTTCAATTAAGCCTAGAATCTTATTATTTGTTGCGTAAATATCAGAAAGAAGTTTAACAGTATTTGTGCCACTTCCACTGATTGTAACGTTACCAATAAAGGCCAAAGCATATTGAAGATCGATTTAATTGTTAATATTGAATGCTAATGACCAAGCATTAGTAACTGTAGTTCCATCAGCAACAACAAGGTTACCAACAAATGTTGGAGTATTAGAAATAGCAATAATTGGAAGTGATGTGATTACAGTAACTTCAGCCGAAGTTGCAGCTCTCCATGTTGCGCCACTTGTGCCAATTGCCCAAGTTGTGTTAGCAGCGATAGCGCCATTAGCCCGATAGTATGAATCATCTTTTTTAACAAATTGTCCACTTGTATAATTAACATAAGAAGCATATGTGCCTCTATATAAAACACCTCTATTATCAACAGTGTGAATTGCATATCCAGGATTTGTTGCGTTAGTTGCTTGGACAGTGCCACCACTGATTGTAAGTGTCATATCATTAGCATAATTGCACATAGAATCTAGAATAATTGCATCTCCCGTATTATTGAAACCATTGCTGAATGGAGTAGGATTATTCTTTGCCCCAGTTCCAGTTATTGTTCCACCACTAATGTTGATAGTACCAGCTTTAGCATAAATACCATTATAACCAGTTAGTGTACCGCCACTAATTGTTAGTGTGCCGGATTGTGGATGATAAATAGCAGCACCCTTATTTGAATCTGACCCAATAAGTGTTCCACCACTAATTGTGATGGTAGTTCCACCATTACCAGCAGTGCCATTACCAGTAACAGCACCATAACCTCCAGAGATTGTTCCACCAGTAACTGTTAGATTTGAGCCTTCTCTATAGACAGAAATACCATATCCATCTAACCCAGTGCCAGAGCTGTTAAATGTGATTTTTCCACCTTCTATGACTGTATCACAATAGGTAGAAGCCGCGATAACAGGAAGAGCATGTTTATCATTACCTGCATTATTTACAATAATTGAGCCATTCTTGAGTGTAATTCCACCATGGGTAGAGCTAGTTCCTTTAATCCAGAATGCATCGCCAACCACAACAGCAGACATAGTATACTCAATAGAGCCATCTTTAGCACTTGATGAATCATCGACAATAATCTTTGCTGATGATAGTGCAAACATATCTTCAATTAGGTTGGTAGAACCATCATAACTACCCGATAGTTTTTTACCATTTAAATCGAGAGTTAATGCTCCAGTAGTCCAACCATTGGAATTACTGATTCCTGTAGCTAACGAAATGTTAGCATCAAGTTTTAAGGTACTAGCTAAATCATTTAAAGCAGTACCATCAAGTTTTAATAAAGCTTGAATATCTTTAATGTCTTGCTCACAATCAATGTGATATGTTGGTTCATCAGCAGCAGCATCAATACTGACTTTAACAGTATTTGTACCCTTGACGATCTCAATATCTTTGCCATTGTTTGCAGCAATGATTGCAGCAAGATCGGCATCAGTTTGAGCTGAATAAACGATCTTATTAGAAACAATAGCTTGTAATGTTGCATTTGCTTTACCTTGAGTAGCATCATTAATAGCAACCTTATAAGAGTTAATTGTTCCCACAGTCTTAACTGCGACACTCATATTAGCATCATTAGCAGTATTTTTGAAATTAGCAGCAGCAACAGCAACTTCTTCATCTAAAATATCTGCATCATCACTATCAGCGATAACATAGGTATACTTATATGTTGGAGCATATGCTTCTGCATTGATTAAATTATAATTGATGACAATATTACCATTACCCGAAACAGCAACAGCAGTATAGTCAGTATAGTTAGTTCCATCACCGGCAACCTCAAACTTCTTAATATAAGGAGTTGCGGTAGCAGTGCCAATTAAGTAAGTCTTGCAAGCAAGAGCGCTGTCAGTACTTGGACCAGTTAAGGCTGCAAGTAAAGAAGCATAACGGGACTTAATTGCGGTTTGTTCTGCTTGATCATATAAGCCAAGTCTAATGGCATCATAACCAGCAACAGCATTACTAGCAGAAACTGTTCCGCCAGTTTTAACTGAAGCAACTTCGCTAGATGTGGTAGTTGAGGAGTTAATTGTAACAACATTTGAGGTTGGAACAGCCACACTATTAGTGCTTGTGGAGTTGGTAACATGGATATCAGAGGCACTTGTATTTTGAAGTGTGGTATCAATACCCACAGTTAAACTGTTATTGGTTTTAATTAATTCAACTGAACCTGTACCACTAACACTAGCACCGGTAACTGTAACATTAACAGCTGTAACGTTACCATTAAGTGTAGCAGCTACGCCAGCAGTATTAATATCTAGATTAGTAACACTCCCCGTTCCGCCATAGACGACATTGGCTGTAGCAGTAATGTTATTGACTTGACCACTTGTGGTTAAAGTAGTTGCAGCATTTACGGTAACATTATTTAAGTTTGCAGTAGCAGAAAGTGTTGCTGCAGCACTTATAATTGTATTTTCAACAGGAGAAGAAGTAGTAATTGATGCATTAGTTCCTGTAGTAGCAACTGTTAAGGTTGTGACTGGAACAGCAACTGCAGCCTCAACATCAGAACCAGTAATTTCCAATTCATTAACAACAGAAGTACCAGTTAATTGAACATCAGAACCAGCATACACTTTCATAACTGGAGAATTAGATGTAATGATTGCTCCGGCAGTGCCAGTAGCTAAGACATTAATATCATTTTGAACTTCAGTTGTTTCATCGATTTGAACTCTGACTGGTTGTTCATCATTGGTTTTGACTTTATTGATTTGAATTCTATTAAGAATACAACTACTAAAGACCACTGAGTTCTTACCGCCACCATTAATGGTTGTATCGCCGGTAACTGTTAAATTAGAAACAGTAACTTCACCCTCACCGACACTATTAGCAATGATCAAACTTGCTAAAGTACCATCAAGGATACCTGGCTCACTGAAATTTGGCCATGTCCCACCACTTAAAATAGTTAAGGTGTCTGTTGTGGCATCATAAGTATAAGTAGCTGTAACTTGGCTAGATGTAATATTAAGTAAAACATAGACTTTAATTGTTGCTTTAATTGAATCATCAGTTTTAGAAGTAGCTGTAATAGTTACTCCACCATTCGAAATACCGGTCACAATACCGCTACTACTAACAGTTGCAACATTACTATTACTTGATGTCCAAATTAAATCATTTCTAGTTAATGAACTAGGTGAAATGGTTGGATTTAAGATTATGGCACTACCAACTCTAACAACTTAAGTGTCTTTATCAAATGACACGACTGAGACTTGTAGAGCCTTGGCTTTATATGTAACTTCATAAGAAGTGGTTTTTGTGACACCTTTGTAAGTATAACTGACTGTGACAGTCTTTGTTCCCTCTGTCGAGATATCGGAAACAGCGACCATCTCTTTTGTAATACCTATATTATCTTGTGTCCCATCTTGGTATTTAGCTAAGATAATTCCGCCTGTAACATCAAGGCTTTCTCCTAACTGATACTCTACCTTACTTGGTTTTGTTCCAATTTCAATTGAAGAAAGTGCCTTTTCTACAACTGGAGTGGTGGAACTTGAGCTCGGACTTGTTGAAGAACTTGAAGTCGAC
>Ga0265294_10003528_pt1 | contig 19955 bp, 26 predicted proteins | sample MunlanPumphouse3_FD_192504 | JGI IMG/M metagenome (GOLD analysis project Ga0265294, IMG submission 192504) | Groundwater microbial communities from a municipal landfill in Southern Ontario, Canada - Pumphouse #3 | ecosystem: Environmental > Aquatic > Deep subsurface > Groundwater | place...
TTTGAACTGGCTGAGCACCACTCATTGCTTCTGTATACCATTTTTTAAGAATCGGGTAATAAGTAGCATCTTCTTGTAATTTCTTACCAGTAGGTTTTGACCCCTCTAATTGTTTAACAACATTTTCATATGCTAATAAATTATTAATAAAAAATTGTGAGGATCCTCCTTGCATATAATAATCATATTTAATTGTAATTGCTCTCATTACAACATTTATCATTTGTAAATAACGATTATAAGCAGCCTCTTTAGAATTGCCTTGATTCATTAACCATATTACTTCATTAATATAAGCTCCATAAACTTTAGCTATTGAGCGGTCATAATTTGAACTTGTTACATCAAGTGGCCTTGCAAGTCCATATAGTTGATCCCCTGGTGGATTATAATTTGCATCAATACAAAATATCATTTGATTTCGATCAAAAATATTTCCTGAATAACTATCACGAAGAGCTGTTGAACCATCAGTCCATTTTATTGGCTGCTCAGCTATTTCTGAACCATTAATTTTTACATCTGGAATCTTACAATAACCATACCCATCCATGTCTTTTCCAACACATATTCCCGTATTAGCATTCACTTCTACAGTAATAAATAATAAACTTATTAATAAAAATATCCCATATTTTAATTGTCTCATAGGGCACTCCTTTTTCTAACAATTATGTATCCTACAACTGTACCACCTATTACAACAGTACCAATTATAAAATAAATATAATTATCAATTATAAAATCTGATATACCCTCTTTATTATTCTTATCTTTTTTATCTTTTACAGTTGTTTTTTGCAATGCTTTAACTTTTTCATAAAGTTGACTTTCAGTAAGATTTAATTCCTCTGTTATATACTTTTGACAAAAATCAGTATCTTCTAAACCTTTGCATATTCCATATTGAGAATACATATTAATTTTTGGTTTTGTAAAAACAAAAGTTTTTAATATTTCTCCTCGACATCCTTCTAAGTTCGAATAAATATTATAAGTGTATTTTATGATATCAGAAGTATTATCGGTTTTAAACGTATATACACCTTTAGTTGCTTCATCATAATAGATACTTACTTCTTCACTATCAAAATCATTAGTTTGAACAATATAAACATCATCTAATATATTATAAATACTTACATTAAACTGAATATTTATTTGCTCTTCCATCGAATTTTCACCCGTATCAGGATTGGTAAATTCATATTTTTCTTTTATTTCATCAATTTTATAATTATCAGTGATTTTTCCTGCTATATCATTTAAATTGGCTTTCTCTTCATAAGTACACGTAGTGCTTATTGAAAACGCTTCTATATTGCTTATAAATAAAGTAATTACTATGAAAAATACCATTTTATATATCTTAATCATAACTTACACTCCTTAATTATTATATCTAGTATATCATAATCTTTTTTTTTTTAAAACTATATTCTGAAAAAATATGTTAAAATAATTGATAAGGAGACTATTGTGAAAAAAAAAGAAAAAAAAGGAACAATCAGAAAAATATTTTATTTAATAATTATATTATTAGTAGTCACTATTTTATACAGCACTTCAATTAAAAGTTTAAATGTCAAAGAATATGCAATTATAAATAATAAAATAAATATTAACCATCAAGGTTTAAAAATAGTGCATTTTTCCGACTTACATTATGGAACATCTATAAAATTAAATGATTTAAAGAAAATTGTTAAAGAAATTAATTTATTAAATCCTGATGTAATACTATTTACTGGGGATTTAATTGATAAACATCATAATATGAAAAATAATGAAATAGATAATTTTTTAAAAGAATTTAATAAAATGAAAGCTAATATTTCTTACTACTTAATTAAAGGTAATCATGATTATAGTGAAACTTTTGATAAAATAATTGATAATACTTCTTTTAAAGTCTTAAAAAATGAATTAGTTACTTTTTATTATCAAGATAATACTCCAATAAATATTATTGGAGTAGAAAGTAAACTCGAAAATAAATTAGATATTTCAAAAGCTTTTACAAATTATAATAAAGATTATTATACTATTTTACTTACTCATGAACCCGATACAATACTAGATATTAAACTAGATATTGATTTAGTATTAGCAGGTCATTCTCATAATGGTCAAATTAGAATTCCTTTTGTCGGAGCTATATACACTCCTGATGGAGCTAAAACCTATTATGATGAAAAATATCAATTAAATAATACTGATCTATATATTTCAAGTGGTCTTGGTACTAGCAAATATCCAATTAGATTATTTAACTGCCCTTCCTTTAATTTTTATCGTTTATATAATAACTAACACAAACAAGCTCTTTTCATATAATAAAATGAAAGGAGCTTTTATTATGTATTATACAAATATTCCCCATAATATTGGAGATAGATATTTTCTAGTACCTTTTCTTTTAGGTGGTTTAGGAGGAGCTGCTATTGCTTCAGCTGCTCGACCAAGACCTGTTTATGTTAATCCTCCAGTATATTATCCACCTTATTATCCTTATGGATATAGTTATTATGGTGGTTATAATTATAACCCTTATTATTATCGTTAATAAGTATCATTTGATACTTTTTACATTGATAACTAATCCAATAAGTATCATATAAGAGATTAAACTACTTCCTCCATAACTAATAAAAGGTAAGGTTATTCCGATAATAGGTAATAATCCAATATTCATTAATACATTAATTGAAAATTGAATCATTAATAGCAATATAATTGGTAAGATTAATTTTTTATTTAAATAATATTTATTAATAATTAAATATATAAAATAAAAATATACTATTAAAAAGATAACCGCTCCTATTAATCCTATATTATTAATAAGTAAAGTAAAAGCAAAATCAGTTGGGGCTTCAGGAAAATATTCAGGGATATTTCTAATTCCTCTACCAAATAAACCTGCTGATCCTATAGCAATTAAAGCTTTATTTATTTGATAACCCTCCCCATTAATAAAATCAGTTATGCGATCCATTCGATAGAAAAATGTAGTTCCAAATATATTTATAAAAGTATCTTGAAAAAAATAATATAATACTAAAAACGAACCAATTACTAAAACAATTAAAATAATACCTAATATATACCACCATCTATTTAAATTTCTCGATATCAGAAATGATATATAAATAATAATATAAATTAATATCGCTCCTGTATCAGGCTCTAAGAAAGTTAATATGCTAGGTATTAATATTATTAATGAAGTAAGCAAAATATATTTTAAGTTACTTAAGTAAATATATTTTTTACTAAATGAATATAAATATATTATTAAAATAACTTTAACTAATTCGCTAGGTTGAAAATTAATAAAACCTAAACTAAGCCAAGAATTACTGCCATTAACATTAACTCCCCAAAATAAAGTAATTATTAATAATAAATTACCAAATAAATATAACCAAAAACTATATTTAAAAAGATAATTAAGATTAATTTTATTGATAATAAAAATAATAAAAAAACCTACTATATACCAAATTAATTGTTTAATAAAATAATTATCATAGTCTAGCGATATATATTTAGCACTATAATTATTAATTAAACTAAGTAACATTAATAAAATAAGTGTAAGTAAAAGGGGAATATTTTTTTTCATATTATTATTTTTATCTCATTTAGGCTTTATATACATATAATATTATAAGTGGAGGGATAAGAATGAATTTACCCAAAATATTTAAAAATAAAATCGATGAAAACATCAAAAACTCTCAGTATACATATTATGGCTTATCTAATAGAAATATTAATAATATAGATTTAAATCAATTACCAATTGATGCTATAATTGAAACTAAAGATCGAATCTTTAAAGCTAGAATAATAGCTAAAACCAATAATTATTTAATAACTGATAAAAAAGAAGTTATTTATATCCCCGATTGTTTAAACATTAAAAATCATTAAAAAAGTAGTAAATATTTTTACTGCTTTTTAATTTAAAAATAATAAATATGCTAAAAATGCCATATAAATAAAACTAACTATGGTCCCATTTATCATTGTTGCTTTATCATCTTTCTTACCTACCCCAATAGCCATTGTTAAAAATACTCCACCAATTAGGCCCCCTATATGAGCAGCATTATCGATCATCGGAACTGTAAATCCGATTAATAAGTTAATTACGATAACTGGTATAATTTGACTTGTTAAGACACTACCAAAATATACTCGATAATGATAACCAAAATATAATAAGCATCCTAATAAACCAAATAAAGCACCTGATGCCCCAACACTATTACCTTGCGTAATAACTGCAGACATTAAACTAGCTAATATTGCAGTCCCAAAATAAACAATTAAAAATTTCTTTTTCCCTAAAAAGGTTTCTACTTGAGTTCCTATAATATATAGAGAATACATATTTACTAATAAATGAATTATATTAGCATGTAGGAATGCCGCTGTAAATAATCTCCAGTAATCACCTGTTTTAACTAAATCAGAATTAAGAAAAAATAAATTAAAAATATTAGGATATAAAACACTAAAGATAAACATCATAATATTTATTACAATTAACACTTTAGTAACTATTATCTTCTTCGGTTTAAAAATATTTTCATAATTAATATTATTCTTTTCAGTTTTTTTATTTATATCATTAGTTATATTAACAATTAATTCAACATTATTCTCTTTATTTAAAGTGAAGGTTTTTAATTTTGGAAAAAGACTTGATAATCCATTATCTTTTCTAACATCTTTTAAAGTTTTAATATTAAAAGTATCGATATTTTTATCTTGTTGAATATTTATATCCTCATTTAAATCTAATAAAATATTTAAAATATTAACTTTAAAAGATAAAGTTTTTTTCTTTACTTGTTTAGCAATACTTTTAATTTTATAATTATCAAAAATTAATTGATCATTATTATGGATATAATTAGAATTAATACGAATGATGCGGTATGGAGCTTCTAAATTTTCAAGCCAGATTTCATTTTTAACACCATTTACAATTATTGGTTGATAATTTTCTTCAGTAACAAAATAATGAACTAATCTCATGATTATTTCATCTCTATTATTAACAGTTAAACTCATATTATATTCTCCTTCTGCATATATTATTTTATAACAAAATTTTAGTTATGTAAAGGGTGATGATGATTATAAAAAATGCTTTTTCAATGACGATAATATTCTTTTTATACTTTATGCCTTTTTTATTTTTCCCTCTTGATATTAATTATTTTAATACTTTAAATTTAACTTGGTTAATTCCAAATGTGTCAATTTATTATTTAGGTTCAGTTATTGCTTTTATTTTTATTACAACTAGTATCTTTACTATTATAAAGTATGAAAAAATTAATAATAATTATCTATTTGCTTTGATATTAAATTTATTATCCAACTGGCTATATAATTTTATGCTTTATGAAATTAATAATTTATTATTATTTATAATTTCAATAATATCGATATTAATAAGTACTTTATATTTATTTATTGAAACTAAAAAAATTAATAATAAACTATCATATATGATAATATTTTATCTATTTTGGCTTGTTTATAATATAATAATATTTACTTTTACTTGGTTTCTAAATTAAATAAAAAATCATTGAATTCTTTCGGTAAAGAACACTCAAAAATTAAATGCTTTTTTGTAATAGGATGAATAAACTCTAATTTACTAGAATGTAAAAACTGACCAAAAGATGTACACTTATTTTTAGTATATACTGGATCATTATATACTGGATAACCTATATATTTAGCATGAACTCTAATTTGATGAGTTCGCCCCGTTTCTAATTTAAAATTAACTAAAGTATAACCTTGATATCTATTTAATACTGTTAAATGAGTGACAGCTTTTTTAGCATTAACATTAGTTACATTCATTTTCATGCGATCATGAACATCTCTTCCTATGGGAGCATCAATTGTAGCTGTATCAGTTTTTAATTCTCCGATTAGAAGGGCAATATATTCCCGGATTATAGTTTTATTTTTAAATTCCGTAGCTAACAACTCATGAACATGATCATTTTTTGCAATTAATAATAATCCACTCGTATCTTTATCAATTCGGTGAACAATACCAGGCCTAATGTCACTTTCTTTATTACTTAATTTATTAGTATGATGAAGTAATGCATTAACTAGAGTACCTGTTTTATTACCATTACCAGGATGAACTACCATTCCGGAAGGTTTATTAATTACAATTAAATCTTGATCTTCATAGACAATATCTAATTTTATTTTTTCAGGTTCTAAATGGGACTCTTTGATAAAGCCATCTTTTATTATTATAATATCTCCATATTGAAGCAAATGCTTGACTTTAATATTATTATTATTTACTAATATATATCCTCCGTCAATCATTTTTTGAATTAAAGAACGGGAATATTCAGTAACATTACTTAAATATTTATCAATTCTAATTTTATCTTGATTTACTACTATTTGCATTGTCTTCTCCTTTATAAATTGCTATTATTAATAAAATCGCTCCCAAAAAGATAAATGAATCTCCTAAATTAAAGACCGGAAAATTATATCCGAAAATATTAAAATCTAAAAAATCTCTAATATATCCTAAAAATAATCGATCGATTAAGTTACCTAATATTCCACCTAATAAAAAACTAAAAGCTATTTCATTTCTTTTATTTATTTTAAAAGTATTTATATTTCTATATATAATAAAAAAAGCTAATAATGTAAATATAATTAATAACCAAAGTTTATTATTTAATATTCCAAATGCTGCTCCATAATTATTTATATAGGTAATATGAAAAAAATTTTTAATAACTGGAAATGAATCATTGATACTTAAATATAAATCAACTAATATTTTCGAAATTTGATCTAAAAATAAAATTATACTTGCATAAATTAATATTTTTTTATTCATAAATACCTCATACTTATTTTATCATTAAAATGAAATTAAAAAAAGATGAATTATTTAATTGATAAATCAACTAATATTACATCACTTCCAATAGTAACTATTTGACTAAAGGTAATATTTACTTCATTACCATAACTTATTTTTCTCATTAATTTAACTGGTTCAACTATTAAACTGTTAATATAACCTTCTTTAGTTACATCTATATCAACTATTTTACCTAACCTAACTCCATTTATAATATTAACTATATCTTTTCTTTGAAGATCACTCATTAACATATTACCACCAATTAATTATATGGAATTTAATATATATTATTTCATTAAACGCTTGACATTCTTAATTGCATTTTTTTCGATTCTTGATACTTGGGCCTGTGAAACACCTAGGTCATCAGCAATTTCCATTTGGGTTTTACCATAAATATACCTAGCATAAAGGACACTTGATTCTCGATCATTAATTTTACTTAATGCTCTTTGTAAACTAATTGAATCATCTTTATCAATTCTTTCTTTTTTATCAGGTAATTGATCAAGTAAATATATTGTATCTCCTCCATCATTATATATCGGACTGAAAATACTAATTGGAGTAATTAAACTTTCTAAAGCTGATGATAATTCATATTCGGATATTCCTAAATAATTACATATCTCATCATAAGTTGGTTCGACACCATTTTCAAGTAAATATTTTTCTTTATATTTTAATATTTGATAAGCATTATCTCTAATACTACGACTAATTCTTACCGCACTTGAATCTCTAATATATCTTTTTACTTCTCCTAATATTAGAGGAACAGCATAGGTAGAAAACATAACATTATAATTAAGAGAAAAATTATCAACGGCTTTAATTAAACCAATACATCCAATTTGGAATAAATCATTCATATCATATTTACCATTATTATATTTTTTAATAATACTAAGAACTAGTTTTAAATTACCATTTATTAATTCTTCTTTAGCATTATTATCACCATTTTGAAATTTTTTAAATAAATCATCCATTTCATCTTTTTTTAGTACTTTTAATTTATTAGTATCAATTCCTATTATATCTACTTTATATTTACTCAAATAAAAAACTCCTTCCAAAGTTATCTTGGTTTTAAGGAGCTTTTTTTATTCAAATTATCTACTTTCTAATAATGACTTAACTTTTTTAATAACTTTTTTTTCGATTCTTGATATATATGACTGACTTATCCCTAACATTTCAGCTACTTCTTTTTGGGTATAATCATCAGTATTATTTAAACCATATCTTAATGTCATAATTATTTTTTCTCTTTCGGTAAGTAAATTTAATTCTTTTTCTAAATTTTCTTTATCGATTTTTTCTTCAAAACTTTTATATACAACATCTTCTTCAGTACCTAAAATATCTTCTAAATGTAATTCGTTTCCTTCCGGATCAAAATTAATAGCATCTTCAAAACTAATTTCAGATTTTCGGCGTTTATTTTTTCTAATAAACATTAATATTTCATTAGTAATACATCTACTACAGTAGGTTGCTAATTTAATATTTTTATCTGGTTTATAAGTTTGAATACCTTTAATTAAACCAATTGATCCAATACTTACTAAATCTTCAATATCATAGCCAGTACTTTCATATTTTTTAGATAAAAAAACAACTAGTCTTAAATTATGTTCAATAAGTTTATCTCTTGCCTCTAGGTCTCCTTTTTTAAAACTTAAAATATAATTTAATTCTTCTTCTTTTGATAAAGGAGGGGGAAGAATATCAGCACTACCAACAAATAATAATTCACTTCTTATTTTTAATATTTTACATAACCATAATAATATTTTTTTCATATTACCTCCGTATTTAAAATTATTTTAATACCGTTTAAATTAACATCCGATAAACCAATTAATACTTTTTTAGTGCTTTTATCATTTATTATAACTTTATCAGGTTTAAATACTTTAAGCATGCCTTTGTATCCGGCAGAATTATAAGGAACTAAAAAAGTATTAACTTTTTTTTTAATAAGATCTTTATTAATTAAGATGATTGGTCTTCCAAAATATGGGTCTTTTAATCTATTACCAGTATCTAAAAAACCAGTACCTGTAATTTTGATTCCTTTATAATATATGTCTACATCATAAGTTTCAGAATAGATATCTTGAAAACTTTTGTGATATTGTAAATATTTATAAATTATTATTGGACTTATAATACATAAAATAATTATATTAATTTTAAAACCCTTTTCTGAAAATACTAAACCATTATTAACTAGAGCGATTTGATTATTAAGAAGAAATATTGTTCCTCCTAATATTATTCCTAATATATAAAGCCATATTATATTATCTTTAAAATAGTTAAATGTTTCATATTTAAAAGCTATTACAACCATTAATATACTAATTAAAAGTTTAAATAATAATAATATAAAATTATTATTAATATAAAATAATAATAAAGTAGATATACTTCCTAATAGAGATGCTATAATTATTCTTTTAAATTTTGTTTTTCTTTTTAAAAGGAGATCGACACTAATAAGAAGTAATAAATCAATAATAAAATTAATTAATATTACTAAATCAATATATATAATAATAGGCATCACCTAAATTGATTATAAAAAAAAGACACTGTATTTTGTGTCGTATTTTCTTATTTATTATAAATTTTCGCGATCTCTTAAAAATGGTGGAATATCAAAATCTGTTTCATCATCAATAATTGATCTTGGTCTTTCTTCTAATTTATTAATAGTACCATCATCATCATCAAATCCAGTAGCAATTACGGTTACTATTACTTCATCATTTAAGTTTTCATTTATGACTGCCCCAAAAATAATATTAATTTCCGTATTAGCAGATTGTCTTACTACTTCAACGGCATCTTCAACTTCAAATAATGCTAAATTTATCCCACCGGTTACATTTACAATAGCATCTTTTGCTCCACTTACACTTGTTTCTAATAATGGTGAAGAGACAGCTTGTTTAGCAGCTTCAATTGCTCTATTTTCTCCAACTCCTAAACCAATACCTATTAAGGCATTACCTCTTTTTTCCATAACAGCTTTAACATCAGCAAAGTCTAAGTTAACTAAACCAGATACTGCTATTAAATCACTTATCGATTGGACCCCTCTATGAAGGACATTATCTACTTCTTTAAAAGCATCTAACATTGGAGTTGCTTTATCAATAATATCTCTTAATCGATCATTAGGGATAACTATTAAAGTATCAACATGTTTTCTTAATTCATCTATTCCAATAACTGCTTGTTCAGTTCTTTTCTTTCCTTCAAATCGAAATGGTTTAGTTACAATACCTACGGTAAGAGCTCCTAAATCTTGAGCTATTTCGGCAATAATTGGTGCTGCACCAGTACCAGTTCCTCCACCCATACCACAAGTAACAAAAACCATATCTGCTCCTTTTAAAGATTCTTTAATTTCTTCTTTACTTTCAAGAGCAGCTTCACGACCTACTTCAGGGTTAGCACCAGCGCCAAGTCCTCCAGTCATGGATTCTCCCATTTGTAATTTATTAGTAGCTTTAGAAGCATTTAATACTTGCAAATCAGTATTAGCTACTATAAACTCGACTCCTTTAACGCCAGATTCAATCATGCGATTAACGGCATTACATCCACCGCCACCAACACCTATAACTTTAATTTTTGCAATTTGATCCATTTCTAATCCAAACACTATAATCTCTCCTTAATTATCAAAAAAATATCCAAATACTTTTCCTAATATTGAATCATTTGCCTCCGATATTTTAGAATCGGTATTACACATTAATTCAATATCAATATTACCTACTGTTGAATACTTCCTATGTCTTAATCTCAGCTTATCTTTAAAATACTCTATCATTCCTATACATACACTATACTTATTATTACGAGCACCTAAATTGTTAATTTCTCCTATTTGTGCGGTATCTCCAAATAAAGATGTTAAAGAAATATTAAAATCTTTTAACTCCGTTAAGCCTCCTGTTATAATTATATAACTAATTTTCTTTTTTGTTAAGTGGTTAATTGAAGTTTTAATCAATTTTAGTATTTCTATTACTCTACTAGATACAATTTCCGTTAATTCATATTGGTTTATATCTAGCTTTTCTCCTTCTTTATTAGTTAATATCATCTTTTCTTTGGGATTTGCTCTTCTAATATTAGCTAAGGCTAAATTTTCTTTTAATTTATTAGCATCTTTTCTTTTTACTTTATATATAAAAGAAATATCTTTATTTATATTTTCTCCCCCTATTGGAAGTACTTCATTATTTATATATATTCCTTTACTAAAAACACTAACTTGAGTTTTAGAATGACCTATATTAACTATAATACCAGTTTTACTATCTAAATAATCATTTCTAAAATTATAATAATCTACTAGACCAGTTGTTGTTATTTCAATTACTTCTAATCCACACTTTTCAACAATTGATATTATATCATAAACTTCTCTCTTAGATGCTGTAACTAAGACTGTTTTAGCACTAATATTCTTACCTTTTTTATTAAATGGATCTTTAGTTTCATTATCCCCTACTCTAAAATGAATAGGAATTGCACTAATTAATTCATTATTAATATTTATTTTATTATAAGCAGTATTTTTAATAACTTTTAATATATCTTGACTTGTAACAGTTAAATCTTCATTCTTAATAGTCAAAGTAGCATCACTAATAACAAAATCATTTAAATTAGTAGGTATATTAACAATTATTTTTTTAAGCTTAAAATTTAATTTTCGATTTGCTTGATCAACAATTCTTTTAATCCCTTTAATAAGGTCATATTCATTAATAATATTATAATTTTCAAAACCAATAGTAGGTTCATCTAAAGCACATAAAATATTAAAATCATTATTTAAATACTCTCCGACTACTAATTTAATTTTATCAGTTCCAATATCAATACTACTAATAATCTCTCTCATATATTCCCTCTTATTTTACATTTTAAATTATACTATAGATAATAGTTTATTTCAATTATAACCATAATTATTGTTATTTAAAAAAATATGGATACTAACATATATAATACCATTTTTTCTTTTATTTTACTAAAAAAATTTTGCAAGAGTTAGTCAACCTATTATTTATTTAATATTACATTTACTTAAGATTTAATTATAACCAGAATTAAAAAATAAAAAAGTGTCTTATCAGGTGTCAAAAAAATAAGAGGGTGTATAATAATAGTAATTATTTATGTTATAATTTAGTTAGGTGAAGCAAGAGTGAAATTAAGAATTATAATATTATTAAATAAACTAATTACCTTAATATGTAAGTTATTAGGTCGAAATGCTAGTGTTTTTCCTGCTAGTTTAGTATTAAAACTAGATCGAAATATATTAGAAAAAATAAAATATCCTAAATATGTAATTGGTGTTACTGGTTCATCAGGTAAGGGTTCTACTACTAACTTAATAGCGCATATATTAAAGGATAATGATTATAAAGTAGTATGGAATAAATCAGGTAGTAATTTATTAAATGGAATAGCTACCTTAATATTAAATAATAGTAGTACATTAACAACTAAAATAAAAGCCGATATTTTACTTTTAGAATTAGATGAATCTTTTATTAAAGAAACATTTAAACAAAGTACTTTAACTCATCTAATAGTTACTAATATTACTAGAGACCAACCAGCTAGAAACAGCACACCAGAATCTATTTTTAATAAAATATTGACATCGATTACAGAAGATACTCATTTAATACTAAATGTTGATGACTCATTAGTAAATCAAATGACGTTAAAACATCAAGGCAAGATAACAACTTATGGGATAGATAAAACGCTTTATAGTATAAATACCCCCATAAGTAATAATATTGATGCTGCTTACTGCCCAGTATGTAATAAAAAATTAAATTATAGTTTTTATCACTATGGACATTTAGGAAACTATAAATGTGATAATTGTAATTATCAAAGAAAATTAGATTATAAAGGAAAAAAAGTAAATTTAGAATTATCAGAAATGTTTATCGAAAATAATAAAGTTCATTTAAATACAAGCGTATTATTTGCAGCCTACTATACTTTAGCAGCTTATACTTTATGTAAAACAATTGGTTTAAAAGATGAAGAGATATTAAAATCACTTAATGAAAATGTATCTAAACCTAAAAGAATGCATAATTTAAGACTAGATAATCGCGAAGTTATTATGCTTGAATCAAAAAATGAAAACAATTTAAGTTATTTACAAAGTTTAAATATAATTAATCAATATAAAGATAATAAAACAATTATTTTAGGTTTCAATAATGTATCAAGACGTTATAAATATAATGATTTATCATGGCTTTATGATATTGATTTTAATTGTTTAGATACTGAGAATATTGATCGGATATTTTGTATTGGAAGATTTAGATTTGATGTTGCTACAAGGTTAATAAATTCTGGTCTAGATGAAGATAAAATTATTTTAGTTCATAATATTGATGATATTATTAATATATTAAAAGAAAATAGTACTGGTACTATCTTTACAATGGTATGTTTTGATATGATCGAGATATTAAAGAATTTATTTTTAAAAGAAGAAAATGGTGAAGATAATGAAAATTAAAATAGCCCATCTTTATTACGATTTATTAAATTTATATGGCGAACAAGGAAATATTTTGGCTTTAACAAATGCTTTTAACAAGCAAAATGTCGATGTAACTATTGATTTATTGTCGATTGGAGATAATAAAAAATTTAATAAATATGATATTATTTATATTGGTAGTGGTAGTGAAGAAAATTTATTACTAGCTCTTAATGATTTAAAAAAAGATACTCAAGATATAAGAGAGTATATAAAAAAAGATAAATATTTTATTTCAACTGGTAACTCCAAAGATTTATTTGGTAAATTTATTCAAATCAATAATTTTAAATATAAAGCATTAAATATATTTGATTATTACGCTAAACAAAATCCCGTTAGAATTATCGGAGAATCAATAATGGAATTTAAAGATTTACCTCCCATTATTGGATTTCAAAATAGAGCTTGCGTAATGCAAAATAATTATAATCATTTATTTAATGTGATAAATGGATATGCTGATAATTATAAATCATCATATGAAGGATATCGAGAAAATAATTTTTTCGCAACATATTTAATTGGACCTTTATTAATAAGAAATCCTCATTTCACAGATTATATTGTCAAAGATATTTTAATTAAAAAGAAAATTAAATATCAAGAAATAACCGATACTTATGAATATAAGGCCTATCAAGAATATATAAATAATTTTTATAAATAAAAAAAACGAGATTAAAACTCGTTTTTTTATACGCATTCGACAAAAGTATCGTTTAAACATCTTACTGCACAAACACAGTTTAAATCCATTGTAAAGAAACTATTTGTAGCTAACCATGGCATATTACATTCATCATGACCTTTATTAGGTATTAATACTCTAAATGTAGCACAATTTCCTTCTAGTTTTTCAACTCTAAATACTGAAGAACAATCACGAGAAGGATTTAATTCTTCCGGATTAGAACATACTTCTACATCATCTTTACATACTGGCATGCTAAATGGTACTCCGTTACCACAACATGTAAACAATTGAATTGGTCGAGTATTACATATTAAACAACTTGGTCCCCCACCTAATGTTGGTCGATCACATGTATCAGTACAATTATTTGGACAAGCATTTTGTTGTAAAACGTTTATAACATTTATTATTTCCGCGATGCAGTTTTCACCATCGCGTCTTTCATTATTACACATATATTTTCACCCTTTCATATATACTCAATATATTTTATGTCGATTTTATAAAATAGTGATTTAATTTTATTAACATATGGTGTATAATTGTTATGGTGATAAATTATGTGGCAATATATTGTTATATTTTCGGTTTTAGCTATAATATCTTTAATTGTAGTAAAATTAAACAAAAAAAACTTTACTTTTGAAATCAATAAATTAGTTCAATATTTGGGTGGAAAAGACAATATTTTAGATACCGAAGTAAATATGTCAAGATTTAAAGTTACTTTAAAAGATGTTACTCTAGCTGATAAAGATGCTATTCAAAAATTAGGAGCTAAAGGTATTGTTGAAATAGACAATCAATTAAAAATTATCTTTAAGCCAAATGCTAGAACATTAAAAAAATACATAAGTGAAATGAAATAATCACTTATGTATTTTTATTTTAAGATAATCTTGTTGATACTTTTTTTACCCTTTTTGATAATAACTTCATTTTTAACAATTTCATAATTAGGGTCGATTATTTTTACTTTGTCTATTTCAATCCCACCTTGAGTAATAAGTCTTCTAGCTTCACTTTTTGAGGGGGCTATATTTGAATTAACTAAAACATCAATAATATTTTTACTTCCTGAAATAACTAATGTTGGCATCATATCAGTATTTTCACCATTAAATATTTTAATGCTTATTTCTTGAGCTTTAATAAACTCTTCTTTGCCGTGTAAAAAAGTAATTATATCTTCAGCTAAAGCTTTTTGAGCGATTCTTAATTCTGGTTTTTGATTATGCAATTTTTCAATTTCCATAATTTCATCAGGAGTTAAAAAAGATAACATTTTTAAATATTTAATAATCATTTTATCATCTTGATTGATAAAGAATTGATACATTTCATAAGGAGTAGTTAAATTTTTATCAAGCCAAATAGCATTTCCTTCACTTTTACCAAATTTATTACCATGGGCATCTAAAATAAGTGGCATCGTAAAAGCAAATACTTCAGCCCCAATCTTTTTTCTAGTTAATTCTATCCCAGCAGTAATATTTCCCCACTGATCTTGCCCACCGATTTGAAGAAGACAATTTTTATTTTCATACAACCATAAAAAATCTAAAGCTTGAAGAATCATGTAAGAAAATTCCGTATAGGTTATTCCAATATCTAATCTTGATTTAACGGTATCTTTAGCAAGCATATAATTTAAACTAAAATATTTGCCATAATCTCTTAAATAATCGATAAAATTAATATCTTTAGACCAATCATAATTATTTACAACTTCAAAACCAAAGATATCTTCAACTTGTTTTCTTAATCCTTTATAATTTTTTTCTAACTCTTCTTTCGTTATCATTGGTCTTTCGCTATTAGGTTTAGGATCCCCTATCAAACCAGTTGCTCCCCCAACTAATAAAATGGGTTTATGTCCCCCATCAGCAAGCCTTTTAGCTACTGAAAAAGAAGAATAATGACCTATATGCATAGACTCTGCAGTTGGATCAGTCCCAATATAAAAAGTTAAGTCTCCCTTGTTAATCATTTCTTCTAATTTTGGACTACTTACATCTTGAATTAGTCCTCGCCATTTTAATTCATCAAATAATTTCATCTTAATTACACGTTGTGGAACCAAATCCACCCTTTCTAATATCTTTTATTTCTTCTTCATTATCTACAATATTATATTTTATAAATATACCTTGGGCTACTCTATCACCAATATTTATTTTAAAAGGTTCTTTACTAGTATTTTCTAATTTAACTAAAATATGGCCTTCATTATCTTCATTATTATAATAATCTGCATCAATTATCCCCACTTGATTAGCTAATTTAATCCCATATTTAAATCCTAATGAACTTCTAATAACAATCATTAAAAATTCATCCTCAGGGAAGATACATTTTAATCCAGTGGGAATAACTTTACTTTCACCTGGTAATAATTCATATTCAATTAAAGAAATTATATCATAACCGGCTGAATACTTAGTTTTTCTTTTTGGTAAAGAAAAGGTATCATATAATTTTTTATCATCTTTTACATCTTTCTTATATTGATTAAATGATATTTTTTCAAAATTTCGCATCTTTTACCTCCAAAAAAAATCATAAACTAAAGGACGACTAATGCCGCGGTACCACCTTAATTCATGATTGCATGCTCTTTATCTTTTAACGCAAGAATACGCTTTAACTTCAGGAGTGTAAATCCCTTCTTCATTAACAAATAAAGTATAACAAAATATATTTTTTAAGTCAATCATGATAGTTTAAAATAAAAAAACACTTGTAGTGTTATTTTTTAGGTGTTGTTTTAGGAGTACTTTCTTTTTGCTTATTATCAAGTTTAGTAGCTGTTTCTTTTAATAATTCTGCCGTTTTCTTTCTAATTTCATCAGCCGCTTTTTCTAATACTGGAGTACCTTTTTCGACTGCCAATTTATATAATTCTTCGGCTTTATTTTTAATATCTTCGGCTTTTTTTCTCGTAATAGCAGCTACTTTTTCTTTATCTAAGTCCGCTAGTTCAGATTTTAATTCATCAATTTTTATTGATAAAGTTTCTTTAATATCATCAAGTTCAATATCTTTTATTTTTTCAGATAATTCATTAATTTTGTTAATTAAATCCTTTCTAGTTTCAGATCCTTTTTTAGGTGCAAACAAAAGTCCTAACCCTGCTCCTATCACAAGCCCTTTTAAAAGATTACATTTTCTATTTTTAGACATAATCATCATCCTTTCCACTTTTTAATCCAAATACTTTATTGATTAAACTAGTAATTGAATCTATTACTTTAGTACTTAAATAGCTGAATTTATTAGATGTAAAGTTAATAAGTTCAAAAATTGTATTTAATGATTTGACTTTTTCTCTAATATCTTCTGCTATTACATTTACTTTATCTATTGTTATTATAAGCTTAATACCTAAAATAATTACAACTATTAACAATATTATTAATAAAAAGTAAATGATAATTGGTAATACTGCTGCTAATGTTTCCATTATTCTTCCTCTCCTTCTCTATCTTCATACATAGAATCAATTAAGTTAAATAAATCTGTCTCGGTGTTATCATCTATGTTTTGAACTATTTTAGTCTCGCTTATTTTTGCTTCTGTTTCTTCGATATAGTCTTTTTTCTTTGGAAGTTTAATTTCTTTAGTTGATTTATCTTCTTCCATTAAAATTTCGTCTAATGTTTTAAGGGAATCATCAAATTCATCGGGAGTAACTTTTTTATCATCTGTTTTATTCTTTTTGTTTTCTATTCCATAAGCTTTTTTTCTAACTTCATCTAGATCGCGCCCTTTTATCCCTATATCTGTTTTAACAATTACATCATCTTTACTATAATTTTGATCAAGTATACCATAAACTGGAGATATTATTGGGGTAGCCTTAAATACTTTTGATGGTCTAGAATCTTTTTCATGATTATCTCTAATTAAATCCCTACTTTTTGTTTCTACTCTTTTATTAAAATTTTGTTCATTAAAAATATCCAGATAATCTTCTTTTTCTTTATAATCAATTTTATTTCTTCTTGATATTTTATTTTCTTCTACATCAAGAGGAAAATTAAAGGTTTTCTCTAATTCTTTTTTATCATCCAATTCTTCTTTTGGAATTTTAATTTCTTGAATAGTATTTTCTTCTTGATATTTCGGTATTTTTTTATGACTTTCCTTTTTAACATCTTCTTTAGTTATCACTGGAAGTTCATCTTCTTCAATTTCAAATAAAACATCTTTTAATTTTTTAAATATTCCCACAAATATTGCTCTCCTTAATTAATTAAATCTAAATCTGGAATTTCGGTTCCTTCATATGCATCATATTCTTGAATATATTCTAAGAAATTGCTTTCACTACCTTTTGCTTCAAATATATCTAGTTGTTCTTCGTTAAAGTTTAATACATTTTCACCCATTATATTTTCAATAATATCATTATTATATTTGATTGTAGATAAGATAATTATTGAATTAGTAATTGCCTCTTCCAAATTATCTTTATTTACTATCAATTCTATTTTAGCATAATTATACATTATTTCAATTAAATATTTATCATTTTTTTGGTTTACTTCTAAATAACCCTTTTTATCATTATTTGAAATATCTTCACTTATAAACGCTTTATCATTAATTTTATAATCTTTTTCTATTTTATTATAATAACTAACAATATCAACATACAAATAATATTTAATATTTTTATTTACAATTATTTCATTAAAATCTTCAGTTTTATTAACCATAAGACCAACTGGTAAATAGTATTTATATCCTTGACGATGGATATTACTTAATTCGAGTTTACTATTTTGAACTTCATTTACTAAAATAGAGATATCATTATCATTAATTTTAACACATCCTGAAGCAGTAATAAGTAAAACAATTATTAATAATATTTTTTTCATATTTAACTCCTAATCATAGTATAACAAAAAAAGACAGTTTTTTAAATCTTTTTAAAAGCATGTAAATAATTAATAGTTAAACCCAATAAACTAAACTTTTTTTCATATTCAGTAAGGACATTAGAAATCTTTTCTTGATGTAAATCTAAAGATAGATCCTTAAAGATATAATTATTATTACTTAAGGATAATATCGAATAAGCAAATAAACCTTTATTATCAGTTTTTAAGTAGATATTAATTTCTTGATCAAATATTTTTTCATATTGATCTAAAAAATCTTTACTAGTTAATCTTCTTTTTTCATGTCGTTTTTTCGGCCATGGATCAGAAAAATTTAAATAGAGGTTATTAACCTTAATTTTTATATAATCATTAATAAATCTTGCATCATTACATATAAATCTTAAATTAGGTATTATTTCATCTAATTTTTCAAGTGCTCTAACTAGTACTGAATCATACTTTTCTATCCCAATAAAATTTATATGAGGATATTTTTTAGCCATTTCAATAATAAAATCACCTTTCCCAGTTCCTATTTCAATTGAAATAGGATTATTATTTAGAAATGTTTCACTATTTAATTCTTTAATCACTAAAGGATGATTTATAATTATTTCTTTAGCATTTTTAATTTTTCTTAATCTCATATTTTACTCCTTTTTTAAACATTTTATAAACTAACACATATAATAGTCTAGAGGTGAAGTTAATGAAAAAAGATCGAAATACTTTTTTCTCTGGATACGGTTATAATAGCATGAATCCCGGAATGGGCCAAATGGGTCCAAGTTTAAT
>Ga0265294_10003530_pt1 | contig 19953 bp, 13 predicted proteins | sample MunlanPumphouse3_FD_192504 | JGI IMG/M metagenome (GOLD analysis project Ga0265294, IMG submission 192504) | Groundwater microbial communities from a municipal landfill in Southern Ontario, Canada - Pumphouse #3 | ecosystem: Environmental > Aquatic > Deep subsurface > Groundwater | place...
TGAGCAGAAATCCCGATTATTGCCGGCTTTTCATCTTCTAGTGCCAGTGAAAGAAGACGTGGATTGAATCCACTAACATTAAAGTCTATGGCGCTTACCCGATACCGGTTTTTGCGAAGGACTGAAGCGATATAGCCAAGCCCAAGTGGTGGGTTTAAGCTGGCATGAGGGGAAGGGTTGCTGGTGGGAGAGTTAATGAGTAAAACATCCATAGTAGATTAAGTATACCCCCTCAATCATTGTAAAAAAAGAGGGCTTCATATTGTTTATGAAAGCCCTCTTTTCAGCTCGTATTTACTTTATGTTGCTACTCTCGATTGCCGGACCGGCGCCTTGCTTTCATTTGATTCCATGATCATCAAAACAATAGCCGCAATAGCCATCAGAGTTGCGATCAGGGCAAGTATTCCGTGTATGTCGGACGCTATAACGGTTACTATGCTTGGCCAATGGAAAATGTGGGCTACCACCAGGAAAAAGCCTTTAATTCCCAGGGCGGCAAAACCAATTAAAAGCGCCCAGACCCCCCATCTATATGAAGGAAGATAATTTGACCTTTTCTTAAAGCTCAGCCCGTTCCATAGAGTCTTGACAAGGCTGTAATCACCCGATACAAACATGCGGGCAATTATAAACAGGCTGCCAAAAAGAAAAATAACAATGCCGACGATATGCATATTGGAAGTTACTGCATATACCCCCAGAGATGATACCAGTCGCGGGCTCCAGACACCCCCCAGCATTATGCCGGTAACCATAAGTACAAGGCCGGCCAGGGCACAAAATGATACGCCCCAGTCATCGAAAAGTGCGCCAGCTCCCAGTTTGCCTGCTGGTTTAGGGTTATTCCTGCTTATCAGGCCGACTATGGCTCCTGCAATCAACCCCAGGCCGGCACCGCCAAGCATCAATCCCAGGCCGGCATTGAGAAGAAGGTTGTAGGTGTAGGAGCCAGAGAAGCCAGGTTCGTACATATATAACTGGGAACTGGTAAAAGATATAAAAATACCTACACCCAGTACAGTTGCCAGGACCAGTATCATGAACCATTTGTTGCTCATGAAAATCCCTCCTTAAACCTTAGACTCTTTCCCCAGAATTTCACGGCACTGTTCCAGGCGCCGTACAAGAAGTTCTTTCACGGGATTTATAATAGATAGTTGCTTTATATGGTATTCAACCGAGTCCTGGCAGTTTTTGTAAACGTCAGTTTGTTCGCTTATTGCATCTGCCAGTTCTTCATCTCCGTAAGTATTTCTTATCCATTTCTCCAGAACCTCCGGATCGATGAAGTGTATCGTGCCTGCCATATTGGCAATACTATCCATATCAACATCCAGAAAACTCGCCATTTCTTCAAAACTGTAGATATAGTAATTTACGGAACCGGAATACGGGTCAGCCGAACAAGCTGTTACAACGTCTTTCCCGGAAAGTCTGGTTAACAATTTCTCTGCAAGTTCTCTTGAGGGAACGGATAATTCAGTCATTATCTCTTACCCCAGTTTACCTGCACTCTGTAGTTCATCGGCAACTTTCTTTAAGCCCAGGTCTTCGAGGGTGCTTCGGGTTGGCCAGCCGGAGTCAGGATTCCACCCCTCAAGGTTGTAAAACTTGGTTTTCCAGTTTTCAAATTTGGCTGCATCTATATGCATGAAAGGCTCCATTGAATACTGCCATTTGTCGTCCTGGTAAACCGTTACTGCTCCAAACGGCTGGAAGAACTGGTTATGGAAGAACGGGGCAAATTTTTCTATATCGCGATGCCTGCCCTGCATCACCCATATCGAACGGTCAAGATTCCAAATCTTTCTTCCAATCTCAACACCTTCTTCATACGACATTTCCTTACCCATAATAGCCTTGTAGGTATTTTCTTCACAGTAAGGCGTCCAGCCTTCCATGTCTTTGTTCTGGGCATTGATGAAGTTGGGGAAAGCCCAATCGCAGAACTGCATCGATTGCTTCCAGAAGCGGGTGTGGTGGCGATGCCAGGCGATCATTTTGGCCCGGTGCTCGGAGTAAATGCCAGTTATCTCTTCGCGGCCGTTTCTCCAGCTGTAGTCGAGCATGAACATATCATCTTCGTATGGAACCATCTTGCCGGTGAGTTGCTTTACAAACTTTTCAGCTGTAAGCCCCTCTTTCTGCAGGCCAACTGTATATGCTGCAGTCCAGTGCGGAAAACTGAAGCAATGCTCATTGATATCCCGGTCTCCCATAAGGGAGCCGTAGCACCACTCAACCTGGGGTAGAGACCAGTGGGCTGAGTAGCCCCACTGCGGATAATTAAGATCCCTGGTTTCTAAAGCTTCTTCCAGTTTGCCCCACTTTTTAGCAGCTCGTATTACGCCTTCAGCCATGTCGTTTCCTATTCCTTCTCTGCGGCAGAGAACATCTAGCCACTTCTCGGCAAAGCTGAGAGTTTGGTACTGGCTGAAATCAAGCGGTGTTGAATCGATTGCTTTGCCGATTCCCAGTTCTCCGCGCTGGTAAAGAACGTTCATCCAGCCGCGGAAACCGGAAACATCATATACATTTACACCTGCTTTTTGCAGCATGTCAGTAGCTTTTCGCATGTCACGCACTGAAAGTCCGGCTCCTGACCAGTAGTTTTGATCGACGCATTGGGAGTCGTTAAAGGTGCCGCTCTCACTGCGGCGTTTGCAGGGAAAGCCGCAAGAAGAACACCCGGTTACCCGGTTAGGTTCGTTATCTACAGATGGAGTTGAGCGGCCAGCGGCCAGTCCCCCCATGCCAACGCCGCCAGTACTCGGCTGCCTGACTGGGTCGTCCACATTTAGATAGTGGTTTCTGGCAAGCCAGAGACGAACATCCATAAGAGTTTTAGGATCGGCTACCTTTACATGCCCGGTACCGATCACGCTGACTGCCTTTAGTTTTTTAGAGCCCCATACTCCACCGAAGCCACCCTGTCCGGCTCCGGCACCGGCATCATGGACGAGGCACCCATTCCGGGCAAGGTTATCCCCTGCCGGGCCATTGGCCAGAACTGCAGGGCGCTGGGTTGTTCTGCCGGCATCTCGTGAGCCAGCCACGTCCCACCAGTCATCGAAATTTACCGAACCTCCGCCTACTCGCCGCCAGATCTCCTGCTGGGTTGCCCAGGTGTCCATTCCCCACAACCCGGTTGCATCTTCAATAGAAACTTTATCGTTGACGATGTTTATCCAAACCGGGGAAGAGGCAGCCCCCTCTATAACTATGCCGTCCCATCCGGCAGCTTTAAGCATGGCAGAAAAACGTCCGCCAAAGTTTGAGCGGGTATACCACGCAATAGGGTAGGCTTGAACACCGATTCCCTGAACCTCAGTTCTGGAAACTGTGGGAGCAAGTGTTCCAGCCAGAGGTGAACTCATTATGGTAACAACATTGGCAGGATCAAAACCATCTATAGTTTTATCCTTGCAAAGGTCAAAGAAGATGGCAGAGCCGATGCCGTGGCCACCTCCCCAACTTTCATAGTCACCAGTATCAATGGTGCCAATACTCCTGGTGGTAAGGTTGATACGTGCTATTTTTCCTGTATGTCCATACATATCTTACGTTCTCCTTTCCCATTTCATTGTGTTTATTGCGCAGGTGGTGGAGGTGTATAGTCGAAATATGTCCCGTCGGTTGGGGTTGGAGCTATAGAAGCCTTATTATTGGGTACCCAGTCAGCCCAGCGGGCAGTCCTTAAGTTGACATCATAACCTGATTTTCCGGTTTGAATCGGTACATAGGAAACGAATTTGATACATTTCATTGGGCATATTTCAACGCAAGCCTGTTTGCCCCCGGGACCTCCATCTTCGCTGAAGTATTTGGCATCCTGGCATAAATCGCATTTTTGAGCGCTTTGGTTTTCATAGTTCCAGATGGCTCTGCCGGGCGTGAACGGGCAAGCCATTACACAGCGCTGGCATCCTATACATGCCTTTTCATCTACAAACCTTACACCGTTGTTCTTGTCGTAGGTAAGCGCTCCGGTGGGGCAGGCATAAACACAGGAAGGGTACACACATTGTCTGCATTGAGAAATCACGATATCGTTAGGAAAACGCTCAAAGCTGTTTTGCAGAATCTGTATTCTTGCCAGAGATGTATTTTCGATACCCTCATGGACAAGCGAACAGGCCAGCATGCAAGACTGGCAACCAGAACATTTCTGTGTGTCCACAACGATGTAGCCCTCGCTGGCGGGTGCTGCGGCAACCTTGACCGTTCCGGTGCCGACCTCAGATACTATTCCTGTTTTGGTGGCAGTAAATACTCCGGCAACAGCCAGACCGCTACCAATGACACCAACCCCGAGCCCTTTAAGAAAATCTCTTCTTGGAATTCCCTTAACTTCCTCAGCCATTTAATTCCTCCTTTTGATAATTTATCAGTAACATATAGAGAAAAAATCTATCGATATCTGTTTTACCTCCCTTCAAGTGTTGATTGTTATAGTCCATTCTTGTTTAAAAATGGTTTCTGGTGGTTTTTCTCCCACACATCCATCAGTTGGCACAGAAAACCGTCGTAGCACTGACCGGGAGCCCGGCTTCTGTCCAGCATGGCCTTGGTTGAACTTTTCAAACCAATAGTGCCGTGAGTCCTTCGCGATTTAGCTTTCACTGCTGCGACTCCCTTCAACCTGTAGAAAAGACTGCCCATTCACTCCTTAAAAAAACCAACTCCCAACAAATCTCCACCTGTGGAGTCTGTATGTCTTGGGTAGCAATGGCAGGCTACATTATTCTCAATCAATTTATGAAATAATGTAGCACGTAGACTATTACAAAAATGCTACAGCACAGATTATCGTGTTATTACGAAAACGTTATAATCAGTAAAATAATAAAATTAACAAGAAAACGGGCTATTACCTGTTGCTGCCGGTTATCTGACATCAAAAAAAAGTTAAACTACAAATTGTTTAGATAAAGCAGTTAAAAAGCATAAAAAACTATTACAATAAACCATGTGATGTAGTATGATAGAGGACAGAACGGGCTCAAGCTGGTAAAGACTGCATTCCGGAAAAAGTTATGGAAGAGATTAATAACCCCCCCGCTCCTCCTGAATGCGCTAGCCTGGACGACAACGATTGCACAGGCTCCGGGATAATTGTGTCCTGTACCAGGCAGCTTGGGCAACTTTCTTCCGGTGATCATGCCTGTATATTGTATGATGATGCAGCACAAAAAACTTCCAGCATTACAGCTTTTGCCTGTACTGCAATAAAATTGGGGCATGCATGTTTATATATAACCAACGGATCTTCCAGACAGGAAGTTATTGAAGCAATATCCAAAACATGTCCTTCTGTTCCTGTAAACCTCATCGATAAGCGCTTGACCATGATTGATCCCGGTTTGTTTTTTACTCCTCATGGCAGTTTTGAGCCAGATAGAGCCATCGCCCTGTTGAAAGCAGAAATAAAGAAAACCTCATGTAACGATGACCTGCCGTGCGTTATCAGTGATATGGGTTGGGCATTGAATGGCAGCGAATCTATCGATAAACTGTTCGAATATGAATCCAGCCTGAATGCTGACCTTTCCACTTGCCGATCATGGAAAGCGATATGCCAGTACGACATTTCCAAATTTCATCCAAAAGTGATTAAAGAAGTGCTCAGAACGCATCCGCTGATCATCTGGAAAGGTAAAGTGCTCAGGAACTTTTACTATCTGCCGCCGGAGGATTTTCTTAGCCAGAGTCATAATCAGATAGAAGTCAGGCGCTGGATATCCCAGCTGGAAGAAAAAAGATTAAAACAGCTCGAGCTGGAAGAAAGTGAAGCCTGTTACCGGGCTATATTTGAAAATGCCGGCACAGCCATCTGCATGATCAACCCCGAACGTACTATTTTACTGGTCAATCATCACTGGGCAAAAACGCTTGGATTCTTCAAAGAAGAGGTTGAATCAAAAGCAAACTTGATGGATTTTATTCATCATGATGACAGAGAGGCAATAGACGAATATTTACAGTCACTGAGCGAAGCGTGCAAAAATAAAGAGCATGGATATGAAGTGAGACTGATTAACGCAAAAGGCCAGACAGTGATCGTTGCCTTTACAATCCACGTAATTCCAGGTTGTGAAAAATACATCGTTTCAGCGCTAGACATAACGGAATTAAAGAGAAAAACATCGCAATTGGAGATGTATCACAAACACCTTGAAGAGCTGGTCGGAAAGCGTACCAGGAAACTGGAAGCAGAAACCAAAAAAAGCCAAAAGATGGCCCGGGAAATTTCCCAGTTATACCGCCAGGAATCAGAACTACGCAAGCAGCTGGAAAGGGCCTCCACTGAAAAATCAAAATTTATGCGCTTCCTGGTGCATGAATTAAAAACTCCACTTACGCCTATGATGGGGTCTGCTGATATATTATACGAAAAAGTTAAAGGCACTGAGTTGGAGCGTCTTGCCGCCAACATAATCCGTGGATCACGTAGTTTGAACAACCGGGTTAACGACTTGCTTGATCTGGCAAGAGGGGAAATGGGTTTGCTGCACCTCTCTGGTGGTTGGGTAGATTTACCGGGGCTTCTTAAGGATGTGGTTTGCTACATGGCGGTCGAGTTTGAGCGCCGGGGGCAGCTGGTATGCCTGGACATAGACTATGGTACGCCCATGATCTGGGGGGATAATGAACGCCTGCGGCAGGTTATCATAAATCTTCTGGATAATGCTTCCAAATTCACTCCCGCCAAAGGCCGTATTTTTGTAAAAACCATGCTGGTCAACGATTTTTTGATGGTTGTCATCCGAGACACGGGGGTTGGTATTAAAAAGGAGCGGCAGGAAACAATTTTCTACGATTATTCTACCCATCCCAAGCCTGATGACCCTGCTGCCAACATGGGCATTGGTTTACATTTGTGCAAGCTTTTAATCGATCTCCATGGTGGTGATTTATGGGTTAACAGCGCGGAAGGCAGGGGTAGCGAATTCAGTTTTTCTCTACCGCTTGAAAGGGATAAAAATGGGAGGTAGCACCATTGGACATTCTTGTTATTGAAGATGATAGTGATGTTGCAGAGTTTATTTCTATAGCGTTTGAGATGGCCTGGCCTGGTGCAAATATCCGGCAAACCCATCTTGGTAAAAACGCACTGGAGCTGGCAGGAAAAGAAAATTACAATCTGATTATCCTGGATCTGAACCTCCCGGATATCGAAGGCTACGAAGTCCTCCATTGTATACGCCCATTGACTTCGGCGCCGGTCATAATTGCATCTGTTAGAAGCAGCGAAGCAGAAATTGTCAAAGGCCTTGAGTACGGAGCCGATGATTATATAGTTAAGCCCTTCGGGCAATTGGAGCTTGTAGCCAGAGCCCGGGCTGTTCTGAGAAGGTCCCAGGAACTTAATATCTATGCGCCAGTTATCCGGGGTCCGATACGTCTTGAGCCGGGTAAAGGCGAATTGATTTATGGTACTAAAAAAATCCACGTAACCCGGACTGAGAGCCTCATATTAAGCTTGTTGTTGCAAAACCCTGGTCAGCTGGTAACCTATTCTCAACTCGAAGAGATTATATGGGGAGAGCATGGCATATGCCCTAACTCTTCCGATGCGATAAGGGTTTATGTGAGCCGTTTGAGAGCAAAAATTGGAAAAGACTACCAGAACAAAATCAATATCCGTGCCCATGCCGGTGCCGGGTATATATTGACAGTTTAATCATACCTTTTTTGACAGGCCGAACCAGGCATTCACGCCTATTTTACCGTAACCCTGCAGGGCATAAGCAGGTGTGTCCGACAAGCATCCTTTTTACCCACAAATTCTTGACGGTAAAAATGAACTGTGATATCGTCTATATACGGTAAACGTTTGCCGTATAAAACCAGCAAAGTGGAGAAATTGGGATGGTTGATGACAGCGCCAGGTGCCATTACCCGGCAGTAAGCACCGGTTCAAAACAACTAGACCAGCTTTTAACCGGTTTGCTTCCGGGGGACAATGTTGTCTGGCAGGTGGACAGCCTGGATGAATATTCACGTTTCGCAGTGCTGTTTGCCCGCCAATCGGTTTTAAGCGGCGGGAAATGTATTTACCTGCGCTTTGCCGGGCATGAAGCTATCCTGAAACCAACAGACGGAGTTGAAATTAACTTACTCGATCCGGCTGAGGGGTTTGATTCTTTTAGTCACAAGGTGCACGATATAATCGAAGATCGTGGTGGTGGGTCAAGTTTTATTTTTGATAATCTGTCAGCCCTGGTTGATCGGTGGGCAACCGATGAACTTCTGGCCGATTTTTACCAGGTGATATGTCCTTACATTTATGAACTGAAAAGTATAGCCTATTTTGCCCTTAACAGGGATCAGCATGATTATTCTTCCATCGCCAGAATTAAAACCACAACCCAGATCCTGCTGAGCATTTACAGGGCGGGTGGAAGTAGTTATATTCACCCTTTGAAGGTCTGGAAACGGTATTCTCCGAATATGTTTTTAACTCACCTTATGAAAGAAAACGGGGAATGGATGCCGATTGCTACCAGTTTTGATGCGGCAGCGGTTGTTTCTGCTTCTGGCAAAAACCTGATTCGAACCCTCCCCGATTCTGATTCACCTTGGAATACGGTTTATCGGAAGCTGGCATATTATGAGGATGGTAATGCCAGTGGTCCGGAAGCCGAGTCAGAGATTTATGCTCTTAAAGCTGAATTGACTCGTATGATGTTCGGGGAGCATGAAAAGATAAATCTTCTGGCCGATACATATATGAAGATGCAGGACGTGCTGGCAATCAGGAGACGCTTGATCGGATCGGGGCGGATCGGGGGAAAAGCAGCAGGGATGCTTTTGGCAAGAAAGGTTCTGTTGTCAGGGGAAGAGAAAGATAAGTTCAGCCGCATTTTTGAAGAGCATGACTCGTTTTATATAGGCTCAGATGTTTTCTTTTCCTTTCTGGTAAATAATGACCTGTTCAGGCTGCGGTTGAAGCTTTCCCGGAAACAGGATTTATCTGAAGAAGAATTTGGAGAAGTTGAGAAGGAGTTTGAACGCGGGGTGTTTCCCGAAGAGATAATCGAACAATTCAGAGATATGCTTGATCATTACGGTCAGGCTCCGATTATTGTACGTTCAAGCAGTTTGATGGAAGACGGGTTTCGCCATGCCTATGCCGGCAAATATCGCAGCGAATTCTGCCCCAACCAGGGTAGCCCGGAACAAAGGCTGGCCGCTTTTTTAAAAGCTTTAAAACTTGTCTTTGCCAGTGCTCTCAACCCGGATGTAATATCCTACCGCAGAAAAATGGCTTTGACAGAGGGCGATGAGCAGATGGCGATTCTTGTACAAAGGGTATCAGGTATGCCTCACGAAAGGTATTTTTTCCCAACTTTGGCCGGGGTTGCATTTTCTCGCAATTTGTATGCCTGGTCGGAGCGGATAAACCCGGAAAGGGGGATGATACGCATGGTGCTCGGGCTTGGAACGCGAGCTGTGAACCGAATCGGTGGTGATTACCCGAGGATGATTTCTATCAGCAACCCGATGTTGAGGCCGGAAGCTCCGGAAAAAATTCCCTCTTATAGCCAGAAAAAAATCGATTTGATAAATATCGAAACAAACCAGTTTTCAACTGAGCCGGTCGGTAAAGTTCTTGGGGCTCAGCCTTATCCAAATATAGAATTGCTTGCTTCTTCCTTCAGCGAAGGTTTTGAGCATGATATAACCTCGCAAGCAAATTGGCAGGATGTCTATCACCTGACCTTTCGGAATCTTTTACAGAAAACAGATTTTGTCAGGGTTATGGGCGAGATGCTTTCAAAGCTGGAAACTGCCTGGGGGCAACCGGTAGATATAGAATTTACGGCTCATATAAGTAGTGACAACCAGATAACGGTCAATTTGTTGCAATGCCGCTCACTGAAAATGCCAATCTATTCTGAAGTGACAGATACTTCTAAAAAAGAAGCACATAAACAAAGGGTATTGTTTTTCTCCAATAAGGCTTTGGGAGCAGGGTCAATAGAGGATATCCGCTATATTATTTATGTACATGCTGAAAAATACGGGAAGCTGGATATCGTAAACAAAAAACAGGTCGGAAGAATCATTGGCAAATTAAATCAAATACTTTCAGTTCAACCTGGCAGAGTGATGCTTATCGGCCCAGGCAGATGGGGGTCCGGTAATATCGAGCTGGGGATCAATGTAAGCTTCGCGGATATCAGTTGTGTCTCTGTTCTGGTAGAAGTAGCTAGCGAAACTGCCGGGTTTGCTCCTGAAGCTTCTTTTGGTACACACTTTTTCCTTGACCTGGTTGAAAACGGCACTATTTATATACCTCTTTTCCCTGGTGAGCAGGGGTTTTTTATGGATGAGGATTATTTTAATATCTCTCCATCTGTTCTCGGAAGTCTTCTTCCGGATTGGGTAGATTACAGTGAGGTGGTTCGGGTAATTGATGTTGCCGATACTTCACAAGGACTGGTAGCTGCATTGTATGTCAACCCGGCGGAAAAAAGTGCTGAATGCTTTTTAATGCATTAGACAAGATATGCTTTAACTACTTTACAGAAAGCAAGTAAAAATTGGTATAATAACAAAGTTTTGTTTGCAGGGTCATTATTTTTAAAACCAAAATTCTGTCAGGCAGGCATGTTTACCTGTCCGGTTGTCAATATATCAGGCGCGTAAAATATTCTCAGGAGAAAACATATGGAAAAATCTGGCGCATCCCTTGTCCCCAACAAGATTGCTCGCTACCTTGGCAAGTCTTCGGAGGAATTCACAAGAGCAGACATTATCAAGTACATCCGGGATAATAATATCGAGGCCATTAATTTTCGTCATCTGGGAGGGGATGGCCGGTTAAAAACACTCAATTTTGTCATAACCAGCCTTTCACAGATAGAACAGATCCTTGCATCTGGTGAAAGGGTGGATGGGTCGAGCCTGTTTTCCTACATAGATTCTTCGTCAAGCGATCTATACATTGTTCCTCGCTACCGGAGCGCGTTTGTGAATCCATTTTCCAGTGTACCTGCCATAGATATCCTGTGCTCCTATTACACCAAGGAAGGACAGCCGCTTGGCAGTTCACCAGAAAATATTCTCAGTAAAGCTCATGAGAGTTTGAAGAAAAGCACCGGCATGAGCTTTGAAGCGATGGGAGAGCTTGAGTATTATGTTATAGCTCCCAAACAATCACTCTATCCGGCCAGTTCTCAAAGAGGGTACCAGGAATCTGCTCCTTTCTGCAGGTGGGAGAGTCTTCGATACGAAGCGATGCAGTACATCGCCCAGTGTGGAGGAAAAATAAAATACGGACACTCGGAAGTAGGCCATATTTACGGTGAAGAAAATGAAATGGAGCAAAACGAGATCGAGTTTACACCCGTAAATGTTGAAGACGCTGCTGACCAGCTTGTTGTAGCCAAATGGGTGCTCAGGATGTTAGGAAAAAGATACGGCGTCAATATAAGTTTTGCTCCTAAAATACTGGTTGGTCATGCCGGAAGCGGCCTGCATTTTCATACTCGAATCATGAAAGATGGAACTAATGTAATGGTTAAAGGCGGCGCTTTAAGCGATGTAGCCAAAAAGGCAATCGCGGGATACCTGACTCTGGCCCCATCGGTAACAGCTTTTGCCAATACGATCCCCCTGTCCTTTTTAAGATTGGTGCCGCACCAGGAAGCTCCTACCAACATATGCTGGGGTGATCGCAACCGTTCGGTTTTGGTTCGTGTTCCTCTGGGGTGGCTTGGAATCAATAATATGGCCAAGGACGCCAACCCGATGGAAAACGAAGATTCCCCCGATTTTGGCAGCAATCAGACTGTAGAATTTCGTTCTCCGGATGGATCTGCCAATATCCACATGGTTCTGGCTGGTTTATGTGTTGCTGCTCGCCATGGACTGACTATGGAAAACGCTCTCGATGTAGCAAATAAACTCTATGTGGGTGTAAATATATTTGCGCCTGAGAATAAAGAGCTTCAGGAGTCGCTTCCGCAGCTTCCTGATTCATGCTACGCGGCTGCTGATAGCCTGCTCAAAGACCGTGCTTTATATGAAGCAGACGGTGTGTTTCCACCCACTGTGATCGACGGTATGGTAAAAATCCTTAAAAGCTATAACGATAAAGATCTTAGCCAGAGGTATTACGGTAACGGCCCAGCCATACAAAAGCTGGTGGACGAATTTTTACACCATTCATAAATGACTGATACTTTTTAACCCGATCAAAGGGCCGGCGGGTAACAATGCATTTGATACGAGCAAGTGTATTTACCTGTCGGCCTTATTGTTGCAGAAATTCAGCAACTCGGCGAAGTTGTTGATTTTGAGCAGGTTGTTACTCTCCATAAACCCGTCATAGGTCAGGCTTATCCATGGCTTTGCGTAATGAGTACTGATTTTTTCTGCCATGGCAGCTACTATGCCTCCTGGCATACAGCCATGAGGCATCACGGAGATCACTCCTGCAAATTTCGGGCTCTCCATCCATTCAAGCCCGCTTCCCAGGCTGAGCACAGCTTCAGAGCCGCACCGCGGTGAAATAAGCCGGGATGAAAGCTCTAACAGCTCTTCGGTCGATATCTCTTCAGTTTCCAGAGAATTTTTAAATTCACGGGATATACCGAGTTCGTCATGTCTCTGGACCTGCTTTTTCAGCTTACCGGTTATTATCTTTTTGATAGATTTATCCCGCATGGCATCTTCGATATTGCGATGAGTGGTGTATTTCAGCCATTCGCTCATTGAGGAGACAACTACTTCAAGCCCGGCATCCTCGCAAGCCTGTACCAGATTGTCATTAGCGAAACGATTGGCGCGCAAAAATATTTCACCATTTATTCCAACCAGAGGTCTGGCCGGAAGAGAAGGATCGGCCAGGCTTTTAAATTTGATTGAAGCTTCTTTTAAAAGATAATTTACTTTTTGCTTTTGGCGAATCTGTGTGGAGATCTTTTCCAGGTACTCATCAAACAGTTCAGTTGCCTTATTTTTATCTGGACTGTAAGGCCGGTAACGCCATAGCAGGCGTTCAAGGTGATCAACAGCTACAATGGCTTGCCAGGCTTGTCTTTCGAAGGCTGTGCCCAGGTTTAAATCCCGATACGCATTGTTGGATACTGTAGTGCACATTGGCAATTCGAATCCAGCCTGGCGTATTAATCTCTCCTGCTCGATGGCATACTTGCCAAGACGACAGGGGCCATAGGAGCCGCTCATAAACCCCTGAACCCCACTGGAATCCGGGTTGCTCCGTAAATACTTCAGGAAGCTGCCCAGTGTTACACGGTAAGGAAGACACTCAGTCCCGGAGGTCAGCTCTCCGGCAAAAATCAGGTCATCTTCGCTGGCTTCCGGGAGCACCTCAGCATCGACTCCAAAAGCCTGCATGGATGCGGCAAGAACAGCTGCATGATGGGCCATGTTGGGAAGAATTATTTTTCTTGCCTTATTTATTTGGGGGGATGTTCCTCGGTAAATATTTTTTAATTCTGGTTCGGGTTGGAGAATGTTAGATCTGCGATGTGCTTCAATGGTGTCGACGAAAGCTTCCAGACGGGTTACCAGCCCGGCTTCAGCTGCATGTTCGTCAATTTCCATTTGCCCCATCGGTTTATGCCCGCTTATATCCTGCAGGATTTTAATTATGAAAGAATCTGGTCCGCACCCGAAGTTTGTAATCGATAATCCATATAAATATGGAGTGGAACTGGTGATTCTGGCAGCGCCAATAAATTTGGATTCATACGCCCAATAGGGACGGTCGCTTATATCTTCAGCTTTAAGACTGTCCAGGGGTAAAAAATCCACTGGAACAGGAACTACTCCCAGGCTGGCAAGTTTTTCATTAAAGCCCAAATTGGCGCCAGAATCCTGGGACATATATGATCTTGCCATAACAACTACTCCGGTTTTGCCGCCTTTAGAAATCTCATCAAGCGTTTGCCTGCCGTGTTGTTGAAGCTGTGCTTCGAAACCCTGCTGGCAAACGATTCCTGCCATGGCAGCAGCGACGCCTTCTTTCTGGCTAAAACCCATTGCAACAGCAGCTTTGGCAAAATTGTTTACTGTTTCTTCTTTCCCAAGGCTGAAATCTATGATTGGTGACAGCAGGCGGTTGCTGATATCTGCCATTACATTGCGAACAATGAAGGGGGATGCCTGAATCAGTGGGCAGGCATATTTCTGGTTCTTGTCCTCCCTTTTTTCACCCAGTCTTATAACGCATGGGTAGAGTATATAATCGGCGCGGGAAAGTGAATCGATGTGTCCGTGTAACAGCTTAACGGGGAAACACGAATCAGAGTAACTTAGCGCAATAGCTTTTTCCATGGTAGTATGGGTGGTTTTATCAGAAACAAGTACTCTCACTCCGAGTTTATTTAAAAATCCCAATAGGAGTGGGGCATAATCATAAACCAGTAAAGCCCGGGGGACACCAACCAGCGGCCCGGAGCCCTGGTAAGGCTTATAGTCAGCAAATAGCAGTTTTTCCCTTATATCGAAAGGAGTCTGCACCTTTGTTTTGTTGATTGTTGCATCATAAAGGTCACAGCGGGATCCAAAAAATGAAGTTGGCGCTCCTGCAAGTTTCATGCGGGTTATAGTGCAGTTGTTGTCACATTTGGTACAAAGAAAAGTTGAAAGATTGCATTCTGTATTAATGACATTGGTAAATCCCTTAAAACTGGAATTTTGCCCGTTGATGGACTCCATGGCAAGCATAGCTGCTCCTATTGCGCCGCTGACTTCACGATGGTGTGCAACTAAAACCCGTTTATCGGAAAGCCTCTGTTTAAATGCAGCGATAACCGCCTGGTTATAGAATACAGCTCCGGTAAGTATCACGCTATGCCCCAGTTTTCTTGAACCTACAACCTTGCTAAGATAGTTACTCACGATTGAACGAGAAAGGCTGGCCGCAATTATCTCGTGTGCAACACCTTGTTGCTGTGCAGATGCTACAGCTTGCCCCATAAAGGCAGCACATCGGGTTCCTAAATCTATGGTGTGAGGGGCCTTAAATGCCATACGGGCAAAATCCCCATTCTTTACTGAAATACCCAGCATATCCGCCAGCTCATCGATAAAGCTGCCGGTTCCGGCAGCGCAGGCTTTATTCATTTGATAATCGGCCACAATGCCATTGCGTTTGATTACCAGCTTCGAATCCTGGCCTCCGATTTCGATAATGTCAGCATCTGAGTCGAGTTCCTGAGCTGCTCTAACCTGTGCGGTTATCTCGTTTTTAACCAGGTCGGCTCCAATGAGGTTGCCAACCAGGTATCTTCCAGATCCGGTTACTCCTGCTGCGGCTATCTTTATCTCTCCTGCGCCCTTGGAGAGTAAGTTGGCAAATACCTGTTTTATGGCATCAACCGGCCGGCCAGCAGTCATGATATAGTCTTTTATTATTACTTCGCCCTGTGAGTTTACGACTGCGGCTTTAGTACTGGTTGAGCCCACATCTATGCCAAGGTAAAGAGGGGAGCCGTCTATTACTGGCTTGACGAGTGGTTCATTTTCAGTTTGTGTTTCCTCCAAGCCAGGCAATGTGTGGTATTTTTTACTCGCGCTTTCTTCCTGGAAGTATTTTATAGAGGCCTGGGTGTTTCTTGCCAGTAAAGCCAGTCCTTCAGACTGGGTGAATTGGGGGAAATCAGCAATCCTTATTGATACCGGCTTATTGTTTCTGGCAGATAACTCTGCTTCCAGAGCACTGCGGATGGAGGGGTTGGCTGCCATCCCTCCGGTAAATAGTATCGGCTCCAGAAATATATCCTTTTTTAAAGAAGCTATCATTCTGGCTATGCTTTCGCACAGGGATTTTAACATTGCTTCTACCGGCACGCCCTTTTGCTGGAGATGAATAAGGTCGCTTTTAGCAAATACACTGCAACGAGTTGCTATCCGCGGAGCACCTTCAGTATAAGAGGCAGCCAGCCTGGCCATTTCATCAAGCTGAATTCCGAGCCGGTAGCACTGCTGCTGCAGGAAATGCCCGGTGCCGGCTGCGCAAAGCGGGTTGGAGAAAACCTTCCATGGTTTATTTGCCCCATGTTCAAGTTCAATTACATGTGCAGTCTGCCCGCCGGAGCAGATAACGGTGCGAATATCTGGATAACTGTTCGTTGCGGCAGTTACCAGAGCTAGCCCGTCCGAAAAATAGCCCCAGCCGGCCATGGCGGCTATTTGTTTTGCACCAGTTCCAGACAAAGCTGCTCCGCTGATATCCGAGAGCGAGATTTGTTTTTCCAGGCGCTCAAGAAGGTGATTGATAGTAATATAAGGATTTGGGGAAGTTTTTACCAAATCACGATAAACAGGTTTTGTGGCAGAATCTGTCAGTGTTAGTTTGGTAGCAGAAGAGCCAATATCAATCCCAAGTGTATACATCATAATGTATTTTAGCAGAATTATAAGTTAAATCTCTCTTTTTTTAAAAAACCAGAAATCGTGTTCAGGGGAAAGGGGTCTTTGACGCGGGTTTCAGGGGGTATCTATAATGAGTAAAGCAAATCCAGACGAACAACACATAAAAGGAAGTATCTGCATGAAAATATCAACCAGAAGCCGTTATGCTACACGGGCACTGGTTACTATAGCTTTGAATTCAGAAAATGGGCCAGTTGCTTTAAAAAAAATCGCAGAAATTGACTGCATCTCCATCATGTATCTTCAAAAGCTGGCAACACCACTTATCAGTGGGGGGATACTTAACGCAACCAGGGGAATGAATGGAGGAGTGTGGTTGGCAAAACCGGCGGGAGAGATAAAACTAAGCGAAGTGGTTAATCTGCTGGAAGGCTCGGTTGCGCCGGTAGATTGCCTGCAGGAACACAGCGATTGTCAGAGGTTGAGTTATTGTGTCGCCAGGGAAATCTGGCTCGAGCTTAAACAAGCGATGGATGATGTGCTTGAAAATACTACAATTGGCGATCTGGTTGAAAAGCAGCGAAGGAACGATACGGCGCACAAGGATGTTTTAAACAAAAAAGACCGAAACAAAGAGCACAGTTGAAGTGCAAAAAGTTCCGGTCTTTGGACGGCAGTTAATCTTTTATTGCTCGTCAGTTTCTACCAGGTAATTTTCACCTGATGTGTAACCCAATTCGCGAGCCTGCAGATCAAGATCGGCAGTTATGATTGCTTCCAGACTCAAGTTTACGTCACCTTCTGTTTTTCTTAAATCGATTGCCTTTAGATAACGCTTGCATTTATCACAAACATAAAGCCGGTAAACGCCTTTTTCATCAGTTTGGTAGGAGAGTGCTTTCTGATCAGTGTTATGGCAGAAAGGACAGTCCAGGCGCTGAAAAAGCCATTCCATGCTGCAGCAGGAACATACCAGATATCTGGCGCCATTTTCCTTTTCCAGGTAGCTGAATGAAGGGGATGAAGAGCACACCGGGCAATTGCCGCGCCGCCAGGATTGCTGGCGAATACGCTTCTGGAAAGCCAGAGCATAACCGGTAAGAAACGGACGCATGGTTTGGTGTACCAGTGTCGCCATTTCAGATGGCAAAATATCAGCCTTTTCGGCTTCCGCAGTCAAAGATGCCCCATTAAGCCATTCCTGAGCAAGATTTGCATCCAGCTCAGGCATCTTTTCAGTCTGTAGTTTGCCATAACCCTGCAAGGCGTCCGAATACTGTTTAAAAAGCACTGCAAGCTTGTTTAATGTTTCATTGGCAAGTGACCAATCAATATCCAGTTCCTCAAAGCGGGCAAGGCTCTGACCGTTAAGCATGCGGTGATCGATCAGCTCCTGTGGCAGCCCGACTGCCGGGATACCTGTAATACTTTCAACATCCGCCTGTATTTTAAGAAGGTCGAGGTAGAAACTTGCAAACCGGGAAGAGTGGGCTGACGAATCAGCCCACTCTTCCAGACCTTTGACTATTTTACTGGTTGTATTGTTTACTTCGGGTTTATACAAAATATATGTCTATTCCTTTAAGCTTGTCCTGCTATTAGCAATAATGCTCTGACTAAAAGTCCGCCAAGAACTACCAGACCGGCAGAGGAAAAAGTGATGCTGGCCAGTATGCCTGCAGAGTAGTCTTTCTTCCAGTTCATTATCAGCATGATGAAAGGTGCTACCAGGCCGGCAGCAATAAGGCCAACCCAGAACCAGAGGGATAAGGATCCACCGGTAAGAAGCGCCAGGCCATCAGTTGCTGCGGTTGAACCGGAAGCAGAAATCCAGATCATGAAAGCAGCAATTACAATCAGCTCAATAACGACTGCAATTATCAGGGATTTGGCCAGCTTGGAAATGGCAGACGAATCGATTTGCCAGCCGGATTCATCGAAAAACTGCTCAATGAACCAGTGGTAAGGCCTGATGCTGGTGCGGTTAAGCCAGTTTACCAGCAGGGAAACTACTATCAGCCACGCAACACCGGATGTAACTGCCGAGACTACAAAAACTGCTGGCAGTAAGGGAGTAACTGACCAGAAAGGCTGGGTGGTAGAAGCAATTAGAACGCCGGTGTAGGACATGAGAAGTATTGAGAGGACAAATCCTACCCAGGACAGTATACCGGTAGCCTTGTCAGCCAGTGGTTTGAGGTTGCGTAAGTAATGGCTGGCAATCCAAAGTACTACCATAACGCCAGCCACAGCCAGCCAGCCGGATAAAATCCAGCCGCCCAGAGAAAGAACCGATTCTGGCCGGAAGGTCACAAACATGTGCCAGAACCAGAGTATGTTGCCCAGATGGGATAAAAGAAGGGCTACACCGATGAGGGCCAGTATTATACCGGTACAAACTGCCAGTTTGAACAGATTCTTCAACTTGCCGCCGCTGAATTTATCAGCGAGGAAAGCAGTCAGGAAGGCGCCGCCAGCCATTCCGGCGGCCCAGAGGTCGATCCAAAGGGTTACACCCCATTCCATTCCGCCAATATTCATTAGGCACCCCCTTTCTTGCCGGATTGAGAGGCAAGATCTTGTTTGCGTTTAAATACCATCCAGAATGGAAGAGCAGTTAGAACCCCAGCTGTTACCAGGCCGGAGAGCCACTTGCTTACAGCATCGACGGTAGCTGTCTTCGGATTTTCCGGTATACCGAAAACCGATGGAGAGTCATCCAGTACATACATTACATGGAGCCCTCCCAGTTCTTTTTCGCCATAAAGATAGGCATCAGGCTTGCCGTTGGCCTTTAGCTTGTCAACAACGGCAAGGCCTTTGGCAACCAGTTCGTCCCTGTCTCCATATTCCAGTGCCCCGGTTGGGCAGGTTGTAACACAGGCAGGTTTCTTGCCATCGGCCAATCTGTTATAACCAACTGAAGTGCAGGCACTGCACTTCATTGCCAGTCCGGCATGATGATCGATGTGAGGCACATTATAAGGGCAGGCCTGAGTGCAGGTGCCACAGCCTATACACCATTCCTGGTCGATGTGAACAAAACCTTCATCGGTTTTGAATATCGCTCCTACCGGACAAACCGTAGCGCAACTGGCATCTTCGCAGTGCATGCATGAACGCCTGAGGAACAGCCAGTCAAACTTGTTTTCGCGTTCCAGTTCAATAAAACGCATCTTAAGCCAGGTTTCACCTGACAACTCTTTGGGGTTTTCATATGATCCCCAGTTGCTGGTTTCCTCGGCTTTGTGTTGGTTCCACTGCTTACAGGCTACCTGGCATGCCCGGCAGGCTGTGCATTTAGTGAGGTCAAAGAGTATTGCCTTACTCATTAGTTTGCCCTCCTTATATTACAGAGGAAAGTCTTGAACTCAGGTATGGTTGTATTGGCATCTCCAACGTGCGGTGTGAGCAGATTAGCGGAGTCGCCACTTTTCATGCCGGCAAAGCCCCAGTTGAAGGGTAACCCGATCTGATGGATAGTTTTACCATCGACAGTCAGTGGTTTGAAACGTTTGGTAACTATAGCTACCGCTCTTACTTCGCCTCTGGCTGAACTTACAACGATATTATCGCCATTATTGATACCCTTGG
>Ga0265294_10003531_pt1 | contig 19951 bp, 18 predicted proteins | sample MunlanPumphouse3_FD_192504 | JGI IMG/M metagenome (GOLD analysis project Ga0265294, IMG submission 192504) | Groundwater microbial communities from a municipal landfill in Southern Ontario, Canada - Pumphouse #3 | ecosystem: Environmental > Aquatic > Deep subsurface > Groundwater | place...
AACATTTTGAAATCTGCTGCCCGCTGCGTTCTTCAACCACGCGGATAAAACTCTCATCCCGGGTCTTTTGAATCTGGAGGCATTCCATAGCGTCTGAGTCTTCCTTTCTGCTGCACGGAATCTGCAAAATATAAGGTAACGCTGCAGAGTTAAACGCCGATACAACTTACCACAACTCAACCAAATTACCACTCTCGTCGAATATCATTTCCAAAGGCAATCCAATAACATCCAAGTCACTTCTTTTTTTCGTTTCATCCATAAATCCATGAGAAACAAACACCTCGAATAAATCAGACGTATTTCTAATCCATACGATTTTTACACTATCCATTTCGACCGGCCCTGCCGTTGCCAGGGCAAAATCCAGCGCTTCTCTATCATTTTCACAAATAACTGGAATTCTTGCCTTTTCAGGCGTTGTTGCCGTAATACTATTCACATACGTCGATCTGTAGTCAATTTTATCAAATACTTTTCGGGTGATGAAATCAGCCAATCCCATACCGATGGCATTTCCATGACTACCGTCCGACAAATTTCTTAAAATAATTCTCGTGATTTTTGGATGTGTCAAAGGCGTTTCATATATATTCATCAGACGACCCACCACCTTGGTGTCCATCCCCGTACCGCTTATATGCTTGCCGCATTCATCAACTATCAGAATATCAATATCGTCAAAAGGTAACTTTGGCGTAATACCTCTCGATAATTCCAATAGTTTTTTTTCGGTTTCGTAAATATTTCCAGCATCAACCGCCGTAATCTGCGCTGTTTTCCCGTATCCGTTTTCTATTATTCCGATACCGATGCATATCGGCGCATTTTTTATAATGCTTTTCCCAATAGCCGTTAAAACCTTTTCATAGCCATATTTTACAGCGTACTTGTGGGCAATAATTGCCCCTTTATGCTTCCCCATTCCGATGACCATCATCTTCATCAGACCGCTTTCGATACATCCATTAAATTCCGTATGCTTTTTGATCCGATTGACAACGATGATGTGATCGGCTTCGGAGGCATGCTTATCTATATATACAGGAATACCGTTTTCCGTCTCCCCGATGTTTACGGTTTCCATTGAAGAAACAACCGGAACACCCATAGTGCGTTCTGAAATTCCGTAATCTTCTATAATCTCGAGCTGACCGGATGCTGTAGCTCCCCCGTGTGACCCCATAGCCGGGAATATGAACGGATCGGCTCCGATGGTTTTTATTTCATCAACAACGGTTTTGATAATTTCCGCGATATTCGAAATTCCGCGACTCCCAGCTGTAATCGCCACCCTGTCCCCGGGCTGAATTTTATCGCTAATATTAATTTTTTTTAATTCCGACCTGACTTCAGCATCAATATCCTTTACTTCACGTGAATCCACCCTTTGTCTGATTTTCACCATTTTTGGATATAACATGTATATCTACCTCGCAGCCTCAGCTTTCTCAAATTCAGCTTTATTCAAACCCTGAAATTTTAACCACAACCGAACACTCATTAAACCGGCATGTATACATCTTTTTTTGAAGCCCGGGCTTCATTATTTTTTACTGTCGACAGTACGATGTTTCATACACGGAGTTCAAACGCATTACGCGATCGTAATTTATATCATTTGTTAAAAATATCCGGCAGTGGCATCCTGAATTGCCGAATTCTCAAATCCGTTCGGAGCAAATTGACAGATGACGACAACTGCAACAGACCTGCCTTCTGCGACAAGGACTTCCGAACATACCGGATTGAAAGGTATAACTCAGATCACCGGTCCTACCATGTAGATATCCATGGAATTCGTATAGCCGGATATCTCGGCTTTTGTCAGTTTTCCGGATGCGACATTCAGTATCTCCTGAAATATCCTATTTCCCGCACTCGACAAGCTTTCAGTACCCGCTATTACGGAATTGACCTCAATATCCATATGATCTCTGAGTTTTTCCCATGTCACCTGATTTCCGGTAATCTTGATAACCGGAACAAAAGGAAAACCCTGCGGAGCCCCCCGTCCAGTGGTAAAACAAATGACAGTACAGCCGGCAGCCGCAAGTCCTGTTAAAATTTCCGGCTCCCGGCCAGGTGAGTCTATCACGACAAGCCCCTTTACTTGAGGAATTTCGCCATACTCATACAGTTCCTGTATCGGAGCATTTCCGGCTTTCGCAATCGCCCCCAGAGATTTTTCCTCGATTGTCGTCAAACCGCCCTTGATATTACCGCCGGTGGGTTGCCCGCCCCGGATATCGGCACCGGCCGATTTTGCTCTGTTCTCCATTCGTTGAACAAAATCCAGAACCTTCTGCCCGACCCGTTCATCTTTACCATGTTTGGCAAGCAGATGCTCGGCTCCGATAAACTCGGTCACTTCTCCCAACACGGAAGAGCCTCCATTTTCAATTACCAGATCCGAGGCAATCCCCAATGATGGATTTGGCGCCAAGCCGGAGGTGGTATCGGAACTTCCGCATTTCAAACCCAACACGATATCACTGACCGAACACGGCTCCTTCTGGATGCAGGATGCTTCCTGGACCAGCTCCTGAGCCAGAAGCGTTCCTTTTGCAATCGAGTTGACGGCCCCACCGATTTCCTGAATAACAACCGTTTCAACACGTTTTCCGGATTCGGCAATTTCTCTGGCCACTCTTTCAACCGAAGTACTCTCACAGCCCAGACTTATCAAAAGAACAGACGCCAGATTCGGATTTTTTCCGAGTCCAATCAACGTTCTATTCACACGCTCGATGTCAACCGGAGTTTGACAACAGCCTTGATGATGCATAAAACAGGTCGTCCCCTGAACCCGTCTGGAAATTTCATCCGCGACTTCATTGGCGCACACCACCGTCGCTATGATACCGACATAGTTCCGGGTCCCTACCGTCCCGTTACTTCTTTTGTAACCGTTAAATTCCATATTAATTACCCCCGCCTTCCAAATCACCACGTCCACGAAGACTTTCTATGTTGTGAATATGAGCATGGGTACCGGACGCAATATCTTGTGTGGCCCGTCCGATGATTTCACCATATTTTAATATGTCCTCTCCTTTGGATATACTTTTGACAGCGAATTTATGACCATACGAAACAAATTCCTGAGCCAGCACCTGGATCTGCTTTTCATCCATTCCGACCCTCACTTGTTCTCCGGCCTTTATATCACGCAACGCGGTTGCCACATTATCAATGTGGTTGATCATAATCGCATCAATTTTCATATTATGCTTTCCTTTTTATAATTTCGATCTCACCTTTTTCCGTATCCACTTTCACGGTATCTCCGGTATTGATAATATCGACAACATCTTCACTGAAGCCGTAAATCATTGGTGTCCGTACCAAAAGTGCTCCGGCCACGGTCTGCCCCATACCGTCGTTGCATACCATCGCTCTGGGCGCCTTTCCGCTGCGAAACAGGTAATAATAGCCAAAAGTATCTCCGGCCCCGCCCTTACCTTTGGGGAAAACCAAAATTTTATCCGCTACATTCTTGCCACGCGCTTCATGACCGATTTCAACGATTTCACCCGTTTCCCAGTTGGTCCCGGCCCAGAATGCAACCAGATCCGTTGTCACCAGCGCTTCACCTTCCACGACTCCCATGTTACCAATGCTTTTCCCTTTATATGTCGTCATAATTATTTTCTCCCTTCCCATTTACCTGATACAGCGGACTGAACACATTCTCTAGTGCTTCCGAATCGAACCTTGCGCGAGCCGTCCGAAGAAAAACCAGCATAAAAGAACACGGCCTTAATGGAATTGGTTGCAATGGTCCCTTTTGCCTGAGTACCGGCAAAAGCAATACACATATCGGGTACAATAATTCCACCGGCATTCCGAATGACCTGAACATACCCCAGATCCGCGGCCTGCTCGAGCATTGTCTTCTGTGTGGTCACGATAAGCTTGACATCTTTATGGACTTTTTTACCCTCAAGTTCTTCAGCAACCTCTTTTAGCTCTCTTAACGTCAGATGGGGGCAGCCCATCAGAATAAAATCAACATCCGAACCGGTAGCCGTATTGGCAAGCGCATAGGCTTCATCGATGTCATGTTTGTCAATCACAAACTCGTTCAAAGGTTTTTTGCCCATCAGTGCAGCCTTCAATGTCGGCGCTTCCGGAGTAATTCCGACGATATGCATCAGGGCCAACCCGGATTCGACTGCTATCACGGCCAGCAGATGCTTCATATCGGTGATCGGAGTATCCTTGGGAACACCTAAAAATACAGGCCTCTTGTCTTTACACTTTCTACTGGTCGCCAGGCTGAACGCATCCCAGTCCGCGTCATTGAAATTCTTGAAGTTCAAATCTTCAGAAAGTCTGATAACAACTTCCCCGTGCCTGTTTTCATCCAGATGGGCGCCTTCGTTGGGGACATAACCTGTAATAGCCGCTGCCAGGGATTTAACGCCGTCATCCCGTTCACACCTGGAACCAAACATGGTGTTGAACCATAGCGTTGCGATAGACTCGGAAATACTCACATGTTCTCCCAGCCACCCCCTGTAATAATAAAACGGCATGGCCGTGTATGTGGGCACTACACCCAGCTTTTCATAAAAATTTGCCGCATTTCCCTGAATTTCCGTCATTTCTTTTATAACATCATCCGAATACATCAGATCTTTTGCGATAGACATATCACAAAATTTAGGTTCAATCGTGCAGGGAACTTTCAGCTGTTTGACATCCTGCGTCAATTCATACGTCATATCATGGGCCCACTGGCCCTGCAGGCCATAGGGCATGAACATCACATCCGGCGGCATGAGATGCGCATAATTTATTTTAACAAGTTCATCAGCCTCCTGTGCTTCGCCGATTCCGACCAAGATTTCCATGGATTTTTGAACACCACGTCCTTCTTTCCCCGCCAGCATGTCTTTTTGCTCTTTATTCAGTTTCATAAAAGCTCCTTTACAAATTATTAATATTTCGAAAGCTTATTCATTTTCAACATGCAACATTCATTATAAATTCCCGTTTGCTATTTATGCTGCTACAGTTTCCTCCTTTCCTGTAGTATTTACTGTTTTTTCACAGCCATCAACGAGATGGATGAGTGTTTATTTTTATCAGGGGCAAATAACATTTCATGTATTTGTGTTTTACACATCCGATAAATACCCCTGTTTGATAAGCGCAATGCTCCAGCACATAGATAAAAAAGAAAACCGGGTAGGACAGGTTTGGTTTTCTGATGCAAAAATCAACGCCCGAGCAAATCATCAACAATCCAAAACCGGCAATCCAGACAGGAAAATAAATCAGCCCTGTTATAATGAATAAAATTAAAAAATATCGAATCATGAAAAAACCGGCATAATAGAATAATGATAAATGGCTTTTGAGCGTAGATAGACACAACTTTTTCAACGTAATTTCTTTTCCGATATCCGGATTGATTTTTTTTAAATTTTCTTTCTTACGGATGACATCCAGACCGTAAAAGAGGATGCACAAGCCTGCGAGCACGGGAATATTTAAAATAATCGCCGCAAAAAAAGCGATAAACGACAGGCTTGAACACACCGGCGCTACAAACTGTTTTTTTTTATCCGGATGATATTTATATAATGCCGCTTCAGACGTTCCGTATTCGGCTCTTCTTTTCAACATTTTCCCCAAATGATTTCTATGCTTGTGGGCAACCGATCCAAACGGCACGTACAACAAAAAATAGCCCTTCTTTCTCATTCTCCAGCATAAATCGACATCTTCTCCCACGTGCATGCCGCTTGTAAAAGCGCCGGCCGTTTCAAAAACGTCTCTTTGAATAAACATATTGCATGTGGGTACATAAAAATTTGATTCCGAGGACGCACCGAATAATATCCGCTTTCCCATGTTCAACGACGAAAATGCCGCTTCGTAGCGATCCAGCCGGCTACTTTTAAAATAACTGTCCACAAATCCCCCCACGGCACCCATGCCCTCCAGAGAAAAAAATGGGACTATTTTTTTCAACCATCCCTGTTCGGCAACGCAATCACTATCCAAAAATGCCAGGATATCTCCCGTTGCCTTTCTCGCCCCAACATTTCGGCTGGCTGCAGGTCCCCGGGAGATGGATTGTGAAATGAGCTTGACGTTAAAATCACGAACACGGGCAACGGTGTCATCGTTCGATCCGTCATCCACAACAATGATTTCAAGTTTATTTTTTGGATAATCGACGTTTGAAAGAGCGGAAAGACACTCAACGATATCTTTCGGCCGGTTTCTTACCGGAATAATTACGGATACCGACGGAAAATCGCCGGCATCTGGTATGAAATCATTTTGAAATAATTTAAGATATCCTTTTTGAATCATGATAAACAGCGTTTGGGTCAGCTGCTTTGACTCCGCTCGTTCTTTATCTTCGTAGATATCGCTCATTCGGCACCCTCGACCGGATATTTTTTCAATAACGCGGTTGACAGACTGCGGTACACGAATGAATCGCAACGGAGCATCGGTTGCCAGATACCATTTTGAATTCAGATTTTTTATATGTACATTATCTGCCAATTGAATACTTAGTGATCTGAGCATCATCAATCTCACCTTTTCCGGTTGACACCGCTTCGCTATCCAAAAATACTGCCAGTCAATTTCAAATTTTCCGAATAAAAGGCTATCTATCCCAGCCGCGGATCAGCATTTGTATTCGCAGATAATTTTTTTTTTGATTAAACATTTTAGGATGTGTGACCCAAATTCACTTCCCCATAGGAGGATTTTATTTAATTTTCAAATCTGGGTCACACAAAACAGCTTCATCTCCGTATATTTTTTATTACCACCAGACTTCCATCTGTACGCCGCATGTATAGCCGTCAGTCTCGTTTATGAAGGCGTCTCCCCCGACCAGGCCTTTAAAATCATCCGCCCAGTCTGCATACGTCGCAAACAAACGAACACTTGGACGGGCAAAGAAAAAATCGCCGGCCGATATCTGGAGGCACGGTGTCACCTTATACAACATCCCGTTATATCCATTGGATTCGCTGTCGACATAATCCATACCTGCCTCGACACATGCCGACAAATATTTGCTGAAATGCCATGTGGGACGAAGTCCAAAAGAAAACCAGTCGGTCTGCGAATCTTGATCGGTTCCGTCATCCATGATTCGATAGACCAGCGCAGTCTGCATGGAAAACTTTTCACACGGTTGAATTGTAAATTGATCGGTAATCAGGAATTGAGAGGAGTTATCCAGCGTAGGGGTCGGTGACTGGACATTCGGAGTAAAATCCGAGCCGGTTCCTTCCCCGTATTGAATCGAAAATTTGTTCGATCCGCCCAAAATTTCATTCAGGCTGTATACCATGCCCACCGCATACCCGTCCGCATCCGGATACTCCTGTGCGACGTTATTGGTATCCAGGTAATTTCCTCCCTCAACCCATGAGGGGGCCACCCATATCGTGCAATCCCCGACCGGCGCGCTGAAATCAAACCGGATATCAAACATGTTTTTGGAGACCCGTCCGACCTCCTCAATCTGATAACCGCCATCGGTCCCCTGCATAAAGGCAACGGCAAGCTTTCCGAATCCCAGATCGATATCTTCAACACCGCCGCCGTTACCGGTCGAATTCAGGAAGAAAAAATCGTTGATATGGATCCAGTCCCGCCGATACCAGCGTTTACCAGCCCAGAATTTTACCTCGGGAAATGCCTTCAGCACATTACCGGTTTCCACATATGCCTCGGACACCTTCACATGGTCCGTATCGTCATACCCAGTGTTTGCGTGAGTTTCATCCTGATACGTAATTTTAAAATAGGATTTAAAAAAAGCCCCGTCACTATCCGGATTGGTCCAGTTTTTAGCAAGATCCATTTCCAGCCAGGTATCAACTTCATTGCCCAGACGGTATTTAGCGCCAGCCCCGGGTGCCATGAACACTTCCTGGTCCCCACCTTCCGAATTTACACCTGCACCCGCCCGGCCGTAGCCATGAAATTCAACTCCCTTGAGTGCATCCAACGATTTGATTGTTTCCTGAGTTTCCTCGGACGTTGACTTGATTTGCTCATTCTGGGATTGAAGATCCATCAACTTCTGTTCCAGTTCAAGCAGCTTGGCGTTTTGCTGATTTTTAATGTCCTGAATTTCCTGTTTCAATAAATTAATTTGATCTGTGCTTTCCTGAGCCCAGACCGTCGATCCGCAGGCAATCAGCGTCATGCTCAACAGCAGAAGCATTCCCCGTTTAATTTCTCCCCATTTCTGCCACCAGTTTTGCTCCATCCCCACCATTCTCCTTCCTCTCCGTCAGCATAAAAATAGTTCTCTTCAGACCTCCAACAACTTGTGCAATCCTCTGTCAAAAATCATTTGCTTGTAGTACATTCTTCCCTTGGCTTTTATAAAATCAAGCATGGCACCGCCTTCCATAATTTGACTATATCTGACCGAGCCCGGCTCCGTACATTGCCGGCATAATTCCATACTGCCTACTTTTTTACGTATTTCCGCCGCTCCTGGCGAGGTCAGGATTTCGCTCAGGGATGCATATCTCAAATCGCCCACGCACGCATCCTGAATGGGACAGGGATATACCTTTCGGTCATAATCTATGAAGACGTAGTCAAACAGCGCTGTACACGTCCATTGTTTTTCACCGGATATGATGCTTTCGAAAATTTTTTTATAATAAAAATCCAGGTCCTTTTTCTCATCAGCATAAAACGTCGCGATCTTTTTCTGATCTCCTGCAGTCAATTCCAGTTGAGATCTGTACTTGTCATTCCTGAATCTCTTTTTTGATATAATGACAGAAGATATAATGGGAAACATTTGACGCTGTGATGCAAAATGAAACAGTTCTTCCAGTTCATTCACATTGGCATGCATAATGGTGGATTTGAGCATCGGAAAAAAGAAATCCGAATATATTTTTCTTAATTCCACCATCCCGTCGATGGTTGCTTTCTGCTTTTCAAAAGCACCCCGAGTTCCACGAATGATATCATGGGTGTTGCCGATACCGTCCAACGATGATACCGGTACAAAATCGATCCCCAATCCCTTGAGCCTTGCCAGAACCCTTTCCAGCGTTGTCAAAATTTTATCCGTCAGATAACCGTTTGAAGGCACAATGATCGTCTGCAGTTTTTTCAAATTTCCGTGCTTTAATTTCAGATCAACAATTCCAAATATTATCGCTTCCAGATCGTCCCTTAAATAAGGCTCTCCCCCGGTCAGATCGATCTCAACCAAATTTTGCATATAAGGATCCGACAAATAGCCCAGGATTTCATCAACTGTCATTTCCTGTGTTATCAAGTCCGGATTTTCTTTACCGATTTTCCATATGCTGCACATAATACAATGAGAATTGCAGCGCCCGGTAACGGCAATACTGACTCCCAACGGTTTCATGGGGGCACCGGTTTTTTTCAAACGTTGGTATCGAATGCTGTTGTTCAAAAGACGCTGTTCGATATACACCGCTTTTTCGTCAAAAGCGGCGACCGTTTCAGGCAATTCTTGTTTTGTATATGGCATCATGCAACACTTTCCCGAAGCTGAAGCTGAACCTGATATATGCATTCCGGATCCGGGCAATTCAGCTCGTTTTTAAGAAAAAATGCGACAGCCGGGCATCCCCCATGGCATATATCAAACCGGGGACAACTCCGGCACGATTCGACTTTCAAATCCCGAAGCATTTGAAATACCGACGATGTATCCCAGATTGTTTTAAGAGAGGTTTCCAGTATATTTCCTGAATAAAATTCGGCTTCCTGAAGAAACGCACAGGGATATACCCGACCGTCCGGAGATACGCTGCATGTCATTTTGGCAGCACCGCACATATTGAGTCCGAGATCCTTTCGGTCTTCGGCGGTGATGGAAAAAAAAGAATCCCCGGTCAGCACCTCCTTGTATTTATTCAAATAATCGGAAAGGCCCATAATCTGATCCTTGGTTAACTGAAGCCGTTTCCATGCGCCTCTGGCGCTTCCTGAAGGCCTGAACCTGGATAAACGGGTTTTGGCCTTATAAAACTTTCCCATTTTATATAAATCCGGAATTTCATGATAATTTAGCCGCGTTACAACCGAATTTATGCTTAAATTTGGAAAATTATATTTATTCAACAACTCAATCCCATGGATCGAACGCTCAAAGTTTCCCTTTCCCCGGTGAAGTGCATTGACCTCAGGCGTAGCACCATCGAGGCTGACCTGAATGTAGAGCATCGGCATCGTTGAAAATTTTTTGGCGACCTCGTCATTGATCAATGTCCCGTTCGTACTGACGCATGTAACGATGTTTTTTTCGTGGCAATAATTCAGTATTTCAAACAGGTCCTCCCGCAATATGGGTTCCCCACCCCCTATGTTAACCTGAAATACCTTTAAGCGATGCAAATCATCGATAAAAGACTTACACTGTGCCAACGTCATATCTTCTTTGCAGTTTGCCATCGTTCCTGCGGACAGGCAGTGACGGCAGGACAGATTGCATTTTTTTGTAATTTCCCAAGTGACATTAACAGGGGCACTCAGCCTCCGGTTATACAGATATTCTGTTTTCAAGAATCAGCCCCCTTTCAACCAATTTTGAAAGTATTTTTTGAATTTTTTTACTTTTGCTTTCACTCAGCCGACACAGATCCGATGCATTCTGACATCCGGACAGCTGCTCAGCATCCAACAGATCACCGGAATTCACAAATGTGAGATTCGTATCCTCGGCACAGTAAAAAAGAAGTCCGAACGATTCATTTCTAACTGAAACTCCGGACGCCAATCGATAAATGACATCCTCCATTTAATTATTTCCTTTCGGCTTCATAGATGTTTACGTCCATCTTTCCGTCAATCATATCTTTGTTCTTAAGAGAAAATTCAACAAAATGAGGCTCCTTAAAATGCATTTCAATCGCATCCTGGCTTTCCCATTCCTCAAAGAACAGAAATGTATCTGAATCCTCAGCCCCCACATAAAGATTATAACTGATACATCTTTTCTCCTGTCGGGAGCATGCGATCACAACCTGTGCCAAGTTCATAAAAGCATGCTTTTTCCCAGGTTTTACTTTGAATTTTGCCGCAATCACAATCATCGTATTTCTCCTTTGTTGCACTTTAATTCAAAAACAGCTTTCAAAAGCCATCGTCACAATTTGATTAGCAAAGCCATTCAATCAACCGGTTTTCTTGCATAAAGGAAATAATCCCCTCTGCCACTTCCCCGGGTTCTCCGTTAACAACCAGACCTTTTTTTGCTTCCATCCCCCCGGACACAAATGCATCAATTCGCTGCTCAGCCGTCAAATCCGGATCCGGTGTAAATATCAAGTGAGGTTCGGGTTTAAAGGGCAGCATCTGATATTTTAACCCGATCATCACATCCGGTTTTTGATACATATGCAGCAGAGACGTTAAAGGCATTTCCACTGTTTTTATCAAAAAAATCTCTGCATCTATTTTTCCAGGCAATGATGCCTCCCTGGGTTTGTTAATAGACGCATCGACCGTCACGACGGCCGGCAATTGACATTCGATGGCCTGACGAAATCCTTTTTCCTGTTTGCGTTTAATCAAAATACTATCCATCTGATCGGAAAGAAGAACTTCGGTCGCCGCCGATACCATCGGCATACCCAGAAACTCCGCCACCCATGCCGGTGTCGGATCGGCGTGATACATATCTCCGGTATCTCCGAAAAGGAGCAAATTAAAATTATTTTCCCTGACAAACCGTGCGACGGCAAAGGCTACAGCTACGGGAATTTCATTCAGGGGCCAATCATCGGCCCAGATTCTGTATGCATCGTCCGCCCCCAGTGCCTTACATTGGCGAAGCGATCGTTCCATTTTATCCGGCCCGACGCAAACCGTTGTCACCGAACCGCCGATTTTTTCTCTGATCCGAAGCGCTGTTTCCAGTGCGTTGATATCGGACGGATTCGTTACATATACGATCCTTTTTTTATCAATTCTGCCGGTATGCCGATCAACCTCAATTGATACCGGATCCGGTACCTGTTTTATGCAGACCAATATGTTCATCCAACCCGCCTCCCCTGTTATGCTTCTCTGAAGCTGACGCCAAAACCACCGTCCGGGTAATTCCAATCAATCCCGTTATTTGCACAAATCACATAACATGTTCCGCATTCGAGACATCCCAGACATGTATGAATCACCTCATTGCCGGAAAGTGTAAATAATCCGGCCGGGCAACAAAAAAGGCACGGTCGCTCTTTACATTCAGCGCATCGTTCTTTATTAAGTATTATGTGGGATTGATCATTGATCCGAAATCTTACCGAATCCAGTTTTTCCTGTATGTTTACCATCCTATTGCCCTCCCGCCTTCATACAGATCCCTTAAAATACGCCACCACGACACCGGAGATTGTTTGATTACGGATGATATCTGACGCCAAAGTTTCTCTTTTTCCCCCTTGCACTTGAAAATATGCTCTGCTGTTCTGCAAATCATATCAGGGTATACATTCTGAACACGCTCATTATTCAAGAAATGCGGTGTTCTTCTAAATTTCTTGAAATCTTTCAAAATGTTGTGCTCATCCAGAAATGTTTCATACCGTGCCAGACTCGATGCCGAATAATCTGCATCCGATGAAGCTTTTAAAACCGTTTTTGCTGCGGCTTCACCCGAAGCCATGGCATAATTCATGCCCTGAAGATAGTATCCAGTCACCAGCACAAACCCGACGGCATCACCAACAACAATCAACCCCGGAGCATAACGACGAGGAAACATATCCCAACCGCCTTCCGGTATCAAATGAGCCGAATATTCCTTCACGACTCCGCCCCGGATCAATGGCCTGATCGATCGGTGCTGTTTGAAACATTCCAGAAATTCATACGCTTTTTCTCTTTTCTCCACGAGTGATGACAGTTGTGTTATGACACCGATGGAGATACTCGAGCCATTCGTATACAAAAAAGCGCCGCCATTAACGTCTTTGGTAACTGATCCGACGATTTCATATGCAGCGCCCTCATTGGCATTCAGCTGGAATCTTTCATCAATCCGTGACCGATCCAGCTCTATAATTTCCTTGACTCCCAATGAAATCTCATCCGCACGAAACGTTCTCTGTAAACCCGCCTGTTTGGCCAGCAATGAATTTACTCCATCTGCGGCAATAACCACGTTTGCGTAAAGCTCTCCTTGAGGGCATCGGGTACAAACCCCTGTCACCATCCCCTCTTTTTTTATCAACCCATCCACAACGGTATCCGTAATCAACAACACACCCGCGTCCACGGCTTTGCGGGCCAGCCACTGATCCAGCTTGGGACGTAAGACCGTAAAGCCGCTATATGGTGCTTTTGAAAAATGATCGCACCTGAAATCCATGGTCAATAAATGATCCGGTGACATCATCCCCAATATCCGTCTGGATATATGCCGCTCAACAGCTGCTTCCCTGTAAAAATCCGGATATAACCGTTCCAGCAGCTGCGTATCATACAACGCGCCTCCGGAAACATTTTTTGCACCCGGATATTCGCCGCGCTCAATCAGAACAACATTTAAACCCTTTTGAGCCATAACCATTGCTGCGGTTGACCCGGCAGGCCCTGCTCCAACCACAATCGCATCAAAATTCCTACGGTTTTTCATTCGCGTTCAACCCTGTTTTTTGTGAAGCTCTTTACGTTCCCGAAGTTTTCGAATCAAATCCGGTAATATTTTATGCACATCACCCACGGCCGCTAAATCCGCTATTTTCATTATGTCCGCATTCGAATCCGTATTGACTGCCACGATCTTTTTACAGTCCTTAATGCCCATAACATGCTGAATCGCCCCGGATATTCCAAACGCAAGATACAAACTAGATCGAAGAATTTTTCCACTGGCGCCGACCATTCGATCCGAAGATATCCATCCTTTATCCTGAGCCATTCTCGATCCGCCGACCGGAACCTCCATCAATTCTCCCAGTTCCCACAATTGCTCATAGGTTCGACTGTCTCCGGCTCCATTGCCACCCGAAATAACAATGTCCGCCTCGGTCAAATCAATTTCATGGTAATTGGAAGCTATAAAATTCAAATGAGTGATACGAGCGTCATTTCGACAAACCGATTCCACACTGATAATTTCGGGTTTAGTTGACCCATCGAGGGCTTCAATTCCCCGGGTATCCGGCGGAAACCCCAGTATCAAAGTATTCTCTGTTTCGACAACCGTCTGTTCCTGGGCTTCCCCGTTGCAGATCCATCGGGCCGCCTCGACGTGATGGCTATCCAGCACTTTAGCGAAAATGCATCCGGGTATAAAATAAATCATCAGCCGGGCACTCAACAAGGAGGCAACTTCCCTTCCATTGTATGTCATCCCCACAAGCAGAAGTTTGGGCGGGTTGTTCTTTAACAGATATTCCAGATTATTCAGGTATAACTCCGAATTGTAATTCGACAGGTTTGTATCCTTTACCCAGTAAATGCATTCGGCGCCGTATTCGGCCAATTGATCCATGATGGGCTTTTGATACTTGCCGAATGTAACCGCGCAAACCTTACCTCCGGTTTTCCCCTTCAGTGTTTTTCCGATTCCGAGCAGCTCTTTCGTCAAATCCGTTATTTCGCTTTCATTATTCTCAGATATAATCCAAATATCTTTTGTCATGATAACGCCCTGTATCTTGTAAATTATAGTTGTATACCCACCCTGAACCCGTCCCTTATTGCCGAATCAACCCTTCTGGGCGCAAGACAATCCCCGATACGATATAATTCCTTTATTTTGCCTTTCAGTGCGAGATACAATTCATCGTTTGCCTGGTTCGGAGTTGCCAGCACCACTTGATCAATCCCATCCCATTGTCTGACTTTTCCCGAATAATTGTGGATCGCCGTGACCGTATTTTCCTTGATTCCAATCAGGGAATAATTCGGGGAAAGCGTCACACCCTTTTCCCGGACCCGCTTATACCAGAGCTCAAGATCAAGGGTTCTGCCAAGGTCCTGCCCCACATAGAGAGAGGGAGAAATGACCTCGACAGTTTTCCCTTGATCGGCCAGCATTTCCGCAGTTCCGGTCGACTGGTGGAACCCGATCTGATCGATCATTACAAGATTTGATCCCAATGCAGGTTTTTTTGTCAGAATATCCCACAGGGTAAACACATTTTCCTGATCACAGCCTTCGATACCGGGCTTCTGAAAAATTGAGCCTGTAGCGGCAATGACCACATCGGGCATTTCCCTCAATATGTCCGCCGCGCATATTATTCGGGACAGCCGGACATCGACTTCGGTATCATTCAGAGCATTGGTAAGATTTCTGACAACATCTCCAAATTCGGATCTGTACGGCAAGCGCCCGGCAACAAGCGCCTGACCCCCGAGTTCATCATTTTGTTCGATCAACGTCACCCGATGGCCTCGCTTTGCGGCTATGCACGCTGCTTCCATTCCGGCCGGCCCGCCGCCGATAACCATAACCTTCTTCGGGGTATCCGTACGTACGTTTCTACCGACTCCCCATTTCTTTTCATTACCTGCGGCCGGATTCTGGATACATCCAATGCTTCGATTGATTCCCACCCGACCGATACAATCCTGGTTGCAGGAAAGACACATGCGAATCGAATCATCCTGACCGTTGAATGCCTTATTGGCAAACTCCGGATCACTGATTTGAGCCCGCACCATCCCTACCAGATCGGCATGTCCCTCCTGCAGAATTTTTTCAGCATGCGTCGGGTCCTTGATTCGTCCGACCGAAATTACGGGAATATTCACGGCCCTTCGAATGGCCGACGTCATATAAACGCTGTAACCGGGAGGCATCGCCATGGTCCCCTCAACCATGAAAAGGGCATGGGTAGCGATCCCCACGCTGGTATTGATGTAATCAAACAAACCCGATTCATCCACTTTTTTCGCAATAGCAACCACATCCGGAACCCCAAGCCCTCCGTCTACAAATTCCTCACCGGAAAGCCGAATACCGACGACAAAATCAGATCCGACTTCACATCGAACGGCCTCTGCAATTTCTCGAACCAGCCGGAACCTGTTTTCGGGGTTTCCACCGTATTCATCTTCTCGTTGATTACTCAGGGGCGACAGAAACTGCCTCAAAATTGATGAATGCGATCCCTGAAATTCCAGTCCGTCAAACCCCCCTTCTTTGACCAGTGAGGCCGACCGGGCATAGGATGAAACCAACTGCCGGATTTCAATCTTGTCCATCTGTTTGGGCACTTCCCGGAAAAGTGGATCCGGAATGGGAGAGGGTCCCCACACCGGCAGTGCTGTATGAATGCTCGACCCCTGTGCGCCGTTATGATTGATTTGAGCAAAGATTTTCGCGCCGTACTGATGAACCCAATTCGTCATCAACCGGTATCCGGGCAAAACCGATTCATCAAACACATCAATAAGTTTTTCATAGGCCCGATCTGTAGGATGCACCGTCTGCTCTTCCGTAATAATCAACCCGCAACCGCCTTTAGCGCGTTCAGCGTAATAATAGGAAAGTCGTTCGCTGGGCAACCCACGCTCCGCAAGATTGGTCAGGTGCGCCGGAAATACAATGCGATTTCGTAATCTTACATTCCCGATTTCAATCGGACTGAATAAATGTTTAAACCGTTTTGACATAAATATGCACCTCAGATCGTTGAACCTGCTCGGTATCCTTCCCAAATGGCTGCGCTGACATTTCTTGGCGCAACGCAGTCTCCAACTGCCAGAATTTCAAAGCCCTTTCCAACCAGAGCATCGTACAAGCGATAATTCGGATAGCCCGGTGCTGCCAACACGAACGTATCGATTCTGCTCAAAGACCAAAATTCCCGGCTGTATTTATCCTTAAGATCAACGGTCGTTCCCTTGACCCGTATCACCTGTGTTTGAGGGATAAATTCAATTCCTTTTTGGCATGCCTGTTGATACCAGTTTATAAATTCTCCATTTTTGCTCAATTGAGACGATATAAATAAATCAGAGGTTACAATTTGTATCTTCCGAACGCCGTCATTCAAAGCCAATGCGACGCCGACAGCCTGCCATGCGCCCTCCAAATCAATAATCAGAACATTTTCTCCGGCATCCTGTCCTGAAATAATATCTTCAGGCCATTTGATATCAGCGCCGGCTTCTATCTCGAATGGAATCGGAGGCCTTTGTCTTCCCTCAGCAACAATTACAACATCCGGATATTGCTTGATGATCATTTCCTCATCAGCATTATATCCCAAATTAAATTCAACCCCCGATCGAAGGGCACACCGTTCCAGATATTTGATTATTTGACCGTATCGCCCGCATCCTTCTATTTTTGAAAGTAACTTCACCCGACCGCCCGGTTCCTTTTCACGTTCAAAAAGAATTACCTTATGTCCTCTTTCAGCCGCAGTGACAGCCGCCTGCAAGCCCCCCGGGCCAGCGCCCACCACTACAACCCGTTTTAATTTACCCTCGGATATGTCCGCTTTGAATTTGATGTTTGTTTTGCCGACTTCAGGATTAACCGCACATTTCAACGTCGGATTCATTCCCGAATAAATGTAGCAATCCTGGTTGCAAAGGATACAAGGTCGGATGTCATCCATGAGATTAGATTTTATTTTAATTCCGAATGATGGATCGGCAATCAACGCACGGGTCATTTCGACAAGTTCGATTCCGTCAGTCAAAACTCGTTCCGCACTGTCGAGAGAAACAATGCTTCCGGTTGCGCACACAGGTATATTCACCGCCTCTGCCATTATTCTGGCGGGCTGGACCGCATAATCTTCAGGGTATCGCATGGATGCCCGTGTCATATGAACGCTGTACGGGCCGCCTACTTCCACAGCCAGATAATCCACCCATCCATTTTCACAAAGGTATGCCCCGATTTCCCCGCAATCTTGGGGCGTCAAGCCGCCCCATGGCGCATACTCATCGCCGCATAACCGCATACCGACAATAAAGCCGGGACCTGCTGCATGACGAACATTTTCCAGAACCTCTTTGGCAAACCGCGCGCGTCGGTTCATGTCGCCGCCGTATTCATCCGTTCGAAAATTGCTCAGTGGGGAAAGGAATTGACGCAACAGAGACAACTGACCGGCATTAATTTCCACGCCGTCAATACCGGATTCCTTCATACGAAGTGTCGCCGATACAAATCCCTTGAGAACTTCCTGAATGTCTTCTTTTTCCATTATTTTAGAAATTTCGCCAGAATTGACTTCCGGTGTTGCCGAAGGCGCCCATATTTCAGAACGGGATAAACTGCTGTCTGCCTGGCCGCCGAAATGATTCAATTGTGCCAAAACAATTGAGCCATGTTTTTGAACAGCCATAGCAATCCGTCGATACGCAGGAATCACATCGTCTCTAAAGGCGAAAATCGCTTTTTCATACGGATAATCGGATGGATGAACCACAGCGCCTTCAATTACAATCATCCCCGCCCCACCTTTCGCCCGCATTTCGTAATATCTCACATGAGATTCTCCGGGCTTATGGTTTTCAGCAAAATTTGTCCTGTGGGGGCCAAAGACGATCCGATTTTTGACTATTTTTTCCCCAATTTTTTTCTGGCTCAATATCTTACTGGATTGCTTCACAGCTGTTTTAACCCCTTTTTTGGTAATTAATTATAACGCCGGCTCAGCGCATCAACTCATCAAATATCACGGAGTTTTTTTGTTTTATTTTTTTAACTACTGAAATATTAATTTCATACCACTGGTTTTCTTGACTTCAACTTAACAGTTTTAAAAAAGGATCGGATGAAGTTAAACCTCGTATCTATCCGGGCGAGAAACTATTTGCGGGGGGATTATAGGCAATGTAACGGCAGTGGATTTTTAATTCAGGAGAGAATGCTTTTTCACATATCGGATGGATCACTTTTTTTTTCGACATCTCGATACAGCATTTTATGTGTAATAAGCTTTTGTACGGTCTGAGCACCCCTTCACCCGATCCTTCAACTTTACATCATCGCATAAAACTTTTATACGTCATGATTTATATTAAAGAACACTACCCGTCCTTACTTTCGTCAAAACATCTCTTTGGTTTTATAGAGCCGTTCAAATGAATACTTGAGGTAACGATTTAAATATTTTTTTCCTTCCGCCGGTTTTCAACTTTAAAGCAGTTATGATCATTTTGTAATTATCAGAAGCTTATCCGTTTTTATTGTGCCAGTTTCCAAAACCACCTGTATCAAACCAGCGGAAGGGCGTTGTCCATTCTAAGACTTTTCAAATCAGTCGCGCTAAACTCCTGATCTACGGATTTAATAAACCCCGCATATGCCATCAATTGCGAGTTCTTCTATTTCTACTTCCTCAATCCCTTCAATCTGATCCTTGTTTTCTTTGGTGTTATCGATTTCTTCCGGGCATGAAATGTTTTTATTAATCAGTTCCGACATTTTTTCTCCTTAAAATCCAAATAGTTAAATAATTTAATGCACTATTTCCAACTTTTATATGTTATTTAGCTTCTTATCTTCATCGTTTCCCATCCCCCCGCCCTAAAAAATAAGCGGAGAGTATTGAAACGCATGGCTACGTAATGTTTGCCTATACTAAAAGTTAAACAGATTCATATACTCTTCTCTCGGCACATCCCACACGGCATTGGTCGGCGGCAGAGGCTCTTTTGTCATCCAATCCGGAAGCCCGTCTGCTTCTTTACTGATACCGGCGTTGATGTTAAACGCTCTTTCTTTTCTGAGGACCTCTTTTCCCATTTCGAGATAATCATCCGCCGTCCAGTCGACCCCATAAAACGAACTGATCAATGCTGCGGCAATCACCGGCGGCATAAAGGTAAACATGCAAAATCCGGCAGAATCCAATGCGGCATGAAATATCTGCGCATTTCTGGATCGTTCGACCTGACCCACAGGGGACAGGGGGTCATCGGCTACCAGGCCCGCGGTATGATCACCGCCCATGGGGCTAGTGGCATACGTTAC
>Ga0265294_10003532_pt1 | contig 19948 bp, 13 predicted proteins | sample MunlanPumphouse3_FD_192504 | JGI IMG/M metagenome (GOLD analysis project Ga0265294, IMG submission 192504) | Groundwater microbial communities from a municipal landfill in Southern Ontario, Canada - Pumphouse #3 | ecosystem: Environmental > Aquatic > Deep subsurface > Groundwater | place...
ATTAAAGCAGCTTTCCACGAATAATCCATGCACTTTTGCATCATGATCCAAGTAATAAGCCGGGCTTTGGATGTAGCCCGGCTTTGCTTCATTTGTGGTAACAATAGCACCATTCCCTGTGGCAAAAAAAGCTATGGGACTTACGAGGATCTTTTATGAAACAGATCTGGCTAGTTTTGTTTATTATCTTTTTTGTTTATGCCTTGTCGGCTCAGTCCTTGTTGTTAAAGGATGTCCCCTGGGACGATGGCAAGGCATTGGAACTTCATTGGCAATTTCCTGCGGTGCCCGATTCTATCCAGCTATCAATGAGTGATCGCATGGGAAACCCAATTGATCTCAGTATTCCCCTCAGCCAAAGTGGAATGCAGGTTGTGAGAGACCTTGATCCCGGGCAGGAATATCAGATTCAGGCAACTATCAGCTTTGGCGATCAGCAGACGAGTCTGACAGCCAGCAGTAAAACCAAAGAACAATGGTTCTATATGCACAAGATGGCCTTTCTGATCTTGCTCTTGCTGATCTGTCTGGCGATTATCTATTACATCACTGCTGCCCGACATGGCAAGGATTTCTTCATCCGCAGAATATCCGGTCTGGATAGCATGGAGGAAGCTATCGGTAGAGCGACTGAGAAAGGTAAACCAATTCTCTTTGTGCCCGGCATCGGTGATCTGGATGATATTCAAACTATTGCCAGCCTGACCATCCTCAGCCATCTGGCTCAACGCAGTGCAGAGTACAATACAGAGCTTATCGTTCCCTGCCGTTTTTCAATGGTCTTATCAGCAGCCAGAGAGGTGGTAAAAGAAGCCTTTATGAAGGCAGGCAGGTTGGATGCATATAAACCAGATAATGTATTCTACCTCACCGACGATCAGTTTGGCTATGTGGCAGGAATTGATGGCATCATGCTTCGTGAGCAGCCTGCAGCAAACTTCTTTTTAGGTTCCTTTTATGCCGAGTCATTGATTCTGGCTGAGACGGGATTTTCCACCGGCGCAATTCAAACAGCGGGAACGGCTCAGGCTCATCAATTACCATTCTTTGTGGTTTCCTGTGATTACACCTTGATAGGAGAAGAGCTCTTTGCTGCTTCAGCTTATCTCTCAAGAGACCCTCAACAACTGGGTAGCTTGAAGGGGCACGATTTTGGAAAACTGATGGTAATCCTGCTTATCATAGCGGGAGTAATTCTGGAAATTGCTGGCATGTCAAACCTGAAAGATTTTATCGCAGGAGCACTCAAATGAAGAGATCATTCCCACTCGTATTTGCTTTTATCGTTGGTTTCCTGGTTTTGTTGGCAGAGTTTATCCCCCACCGGCCTTTCAATGATCTGATTTCGACTTTGGAAAACTGGTTCATGATTATCTCTGGCTTTGCCATTCTTTTGGGGCAAATCAGCCTGATTCGTGTAAATAGCCAGATCATTGCACACAAAGAAGAGAACTGGCAGTATCATCTGGCCGGGATGATCAGTTTTGCCCTGATGCTGATCTTCGGTTTGCTGTGGGGAATGCGTGAAGCTCCTGGTTTGCTTGGATCTGGCGAGAGCTTTGTCAATCAAATGGGTATGAAACCCTTTGACTACCTTTTTACCTATGCCTATATGCCTCTATCGGCAACCGTGTTTTCACTATTGGCTTTCTTTATCGCATCAGCCGCTTATCGCGCCTTTATAATCCGGGGCTTTGAATCCAACCTGCTGATGATCACCGCAGTGATCGTTATCATTGGCCGCACCAGCATCGGTAGCATGCTCACGGGTTGGCTTCCAGAATCTCTACGCTTCTGGCACATTCCCAATCTGGCGGATTTCATCATGGAATATCCCAATACTGCAGCGCAACGGGCTATCATGATATCTGCAGGATTAGGCATCGTCGGCAGTAGCCTGAGAATCATCCTGGGTATCGAACGTAGCTATCTGGGAGGCGACAAATGAAGATATCGAGCTCTACCGAACGCAAGATTATCTATAGCGTACTTTTTATCGCAGTAGCGCTCCCTTTGCTCTTCCCTATTGGCTGGAAAACCGATGTTTCGGGTTACACACGGATGGCTTATGATCTGATCGAGGAATCTCCCGATGAATCTGTGGTCTTGATATCCTTTGATTATGATCCCTCCACCATGACGGAGATCCAACCAATGGCAGAAGCACAGATCGAGCATGCATTTAAACGCAATCAAAGAGTGATCGCCACCGCACTTTGGCCGATGGGTGTTCAAATGGCCGAACAAGCTTTTAGCAGCGTGATCAAGAACTACCCGGACAAGCAATATGGCATCGACTATGTGAATCTGGGTTACAAAGTAGGCGGAATGGTTACCATCCAGGCTATGGGGCGTAACCTGTCTGAGGTTTATCCTGCTGATCAGGGCGGCACTCCCTATGCAGAGCTACCCATGCTCAAAGGGATCAATCGCCTGAAAGACCTGGCCTGGATCTCATCGCTTTCCAGCGGTACACCTGGGCTCAAGGAATGGGTTATGGTTGCCGGAGACTCCTATGGTGTGCCGGTAACAGGTGGTTGCACCGCGATCAGCGCTCCAGGTTTCTTCCCCTATGTAAATGAGCAGAGGCAATTGTATGGGCTTTTGGGGGGATTAAAAGCTGCCAGCGAATATGAAGGCTTGATTGATCGGATCGGGCCTGCAACAATGAAGATGGATGCCCAATCAATAGCTCATCTTCTGATCCTGATCTTCATAGCTATCGGCAATGTTAAAGCCTATGTATCACGCAGGAGGGTTGCGCAATGACGTCCTTTTTCACAACTTTTGGGATCTGGCTTTCTGCCTTGTTCACAATCAGTATCTTCAGTTTTCTGTACAAAGACAACCCCCTGTATAAGTTTTCTGAACAGGTGTTTGTGGGGCTTTCCGCTGCTTATTGGCTGGTCAACATCATCTATTCAATCATGATCCCCAACCTGTTTTCCAAGCTGATTGGGGATTTTTCGGGCAATCTGATTCTATTGATCCCGGCTGCACTGGGTCTCATGATGCTGATGAGAATACATCCTGCAACGCAATGGATAAGCCGCTACCCAATTGCCATTATGATCGGCACCACTGCTGGAATCTCGATGCTCCGCTATATGAAGAGTGATATCCTGAACCAGGTAACCGCCACCATGATCAATCCTTTCGCAGCAAGCAGCACTGGTGCTGTTATCGGTAACATCCTGCTCATTATAGGCACTCTTTGTGGAGTGTATTTCTTCTACTTCAGCAAAAAACAGGAAGGGTTCTTTGCCGTCCCCTCAAAAATTGGAATCTGGTTTCTCATGATCAGCTTCGGTGCCACTTTTGGTTACACCGTGATGGCCCGTATATCACTGCTGATTGGACGTCTGGAGTTCCTCTTGGGGAATTGGCTGCATCTTATTAAGTGAGGTAATCAATATGTTGCAACTACACCAAAGGTTCATTCAAAGTGCCAAGCGATTCCCAAATCGCATAGCGGTATATGATAAAGCTACCATGACCGATTACAGCTATTCGAAAATGCTGATCGCCAGCTTGATTCTTAAGGAGCACATTGGCCGGATCAAGGGAAAATACATTGGGGTTTTGCTTCCCACAGGCGTAGGGGCAATGTTAACCATTCTGGGAACCTTGATGAAAGGTAAGATCCCCGTAATGATCAACTATGCTACAGGGGCCATCGAAAACTGCCGATATGCCCGTGAGAAATGCCAGTTCAAAACTATTATCACCAGCAAGAAGCTGCTTGACAAGCTCAACCTTCAGCCCATAGACAACATGATCTATGTTGAGGACATCCTGGCGGGTGTGGGTTTGATGGATAAATTGAAGGCTGCAATGATCTCAAAGCTTCCTTTCAAGGTGCTTCTGGGGATGGTTCACAGTGGAGATATTAGTGAAATCTCAGTCATTCTGTTTACCAGTGGGAGTGAGAAGGAACCCAGAGCTGTGCAGCTTTCGCATCGCAATATCCTGCATAACGTGAATGCCTTCCCTACGATGATCCCCCTCAATGAAACCGATGTATTTGCCTCCATTTTACCGATGTTCCATGTATTTGGCCTCACAGTCGATTTCTGGCTGCCTGCATTGATTGGAGCGAGCATGGTCACCTATCCCAATCCTCTAGAATACAAAACTGTATGCCAGTACATCAGGGAATACAAAGTGACCTTTGTTGCTGCCACACCCGCTTTTTTCTATGGCTATTTGCAGAAATCCGAGCCTGGTGATTTTGCCTCGGTGAAGATCGCCATCGCCGGAGCAGACAAACTCCCCGACAAAGTCTATGAAGGATATCAAAAGAAGCATGGTATCACCATCCTGGAAGGCTATGGCACCACTGAAACCAGTCCCGTGATCTCCACAACCTATCCTGGTTCACACAAACCCGGTAGCATCGGCCGTCCAATGCCAAACACTCAGGTACGCATCCTGGATATCAACACCGATAAAATCCTGGGGCCGAATCAGGAGGGAAAGATCCTGGTCAAAGGCGATCTGGTGATGGAAGGCTATTTACACGATCTGGAGGAAACATCTCTGAGAATACGTAATGGCTGGTATGATACCGGTGATATCGGCTTGATGGATGAAGACGGATTTCTCTATCACAAAGGGCGCCTGAAACGGTTCGTGAAAGTAGGCGGTGAAATGGTATCCCTGGTCAAGGTGGAGGATTTGCTTTCCCAGCTCCTACCGGAGGATGTGATCTGCTGCGTAGTGGACGTTCCAAACCCCACGAAAGGTGCAGATGTAGTTGCTGCTGTTGCCAATGGGGATTTTGATATGCATAAAGTGATGAAGCAACTCAAAAAGGAACTTCCAGCGATTGCTGTTCCACGTCAGTTCTATGTGATCGATGATATTCCAATGATGGCCAGTGGAAAAGTGAACTTCCGGGAAGTCGAGAAGATTTGCAGGAATAAGAACAATAGAAGTAATTAATGAAGATCACCGATTTGATTGATTCTCAAACTCTGATTTCAGATATTGCCCAATGTGCTGGTTTGATTCACAGTTACGGCTGGGCTGAAGCCAATGCCGGTAATTTAAGCATTGATGTCACATCCAGAGTTATCAGTCCTAAGCCCAATGCCAGATACTATATTGTAAGCAGAACCGGCAGCAGATATAGGCAAACGGCAGTTGATCCGCTGAGAAACTTGCTTTTGATCGAAGTTGCAAGCCAGGAATCATTTTTCCCCAGCGATGCCAAACCAACTATGGAATGGATTAGTCATCGTTGTTTACAGCAGGCGATCGGGAATCGATCAGTGATCCTGCATACTCACCCAGCCGAGATAATCGCCCTGGCAGCCCTGGATATCAGCGAAGCTGATCTGAATCAGAGCTTTGCCAGATTGCTGCCGGAATTGCCTTTGTACCTTCCCGAGGGCATTGCCGTAGCCCCGCTTAGAAGTCCCGGTTCCAAGGAATTGTGTGAAGCAAGCCTGCAAGCACTGACAGGGCAAAAAGCCTTGATCTGGAGCGGGCATGGTATTCTCTGTTTCGGCAATAGCCTTGATGAAGCCCTGGACTATATGGAGATAATAGTAAAAGCAGCAAGAATATTCCTGCTGCTTAGATAGATTGGTTCAGTTCTGCCAAATAGCGAAATGAACCTGGTTAGAAGAATAAATCCCTGGTGCCTGTCTTCATCTGCTGAAGTTTTTCCTGAACGGCTGTCAGCATTTGGGGATCTTCAACTTTGCTCAATTCACGATCAATCAGTTCCAAACCTGCTTTGAGAGTTTTCTCGGAGGAGAAGTCATAGAGGTACTCAGCAAAGGTCAGCAGGGCATTGGGTGTGCAGAAACGTTTGACAAAGCCTGGAATAGCAAACTCCATGAAGTGCTCTCCTGTTCGTCCAGCGCGATAGCATGAAGTACAGAATGAGGGGATATAACCACCTATAGCCAGTTCGTATATCACTTCATCCAGACTGCGGGTATCTCCCAGGACAAACTGAGATTTCTTGCGCGATTCATCGTCTTTATGTGAATAGTCTCCCACGCCAATGGAACTACCAGCGTCGATCTGTGAGACTCCAAAACGTAATACTTCATTCCGGATGGCGATTGGTTCCCGGGCAGTAAGAATCATACCTGTATAGGGAACGCTCAGGCGGATGCTTGCAACCAGTAACTTGAAATCTTCGTCACTGACTCCAAAGGGAGGGTGTTCAGTGAAGTCTGTCCCGTTCGCAGGTTCAATTCTGGGGAAGGATATGGTATGAGGCCCCACCCCAAAGGTATCTTCAAGGTGAATGGTATGATAAAGCAAACCCATTACTTCAAATCGCCAATCATAAAGCCCCATCAAAGCTCCGATGCCAAGATCATCAATCCCGGCCTTCATTGCGCGATCCAGCCCATCCAATCTCCACAGGAAGCTGCTCTTGGGACCCCGCGGATGCAGTTTCTCATAGCTGGGCTGATGATAAGTTTCCTGGAAGATCTGGTAGGTGCCAATTCCTACGGATTTCACTATTCGGTATCCCTCAATATCCATTGGAGCGGCATTGATATTTACCCTGCGGATCTCACCCTTCTTGTACTTGGTGTCATAAACGGTCTGCACTGTATCAGCTATGAAGCGTGCATCATACATTGGGTGTTCTCCATAGACCATGATCAGGCGTTTATGTCCTGTTTCCACCAAGGCTCGGGTCTCGGCAACCAGTTCGTCATGACTCAGCGTTGAGCGATGGCACTCGCTGTTTGATATCCGGAATCCACAATAGACGCAATCGTTGATACATTCGTTGCCAACATACAGGGGAGCAAACAGGACTATGCGATTGCCATAGATGCGTTCTTTGAGTTCATGGGCTCCATCCATAATCATTTGGCGTAAATCGGGATCCTTGACATTGATCAGGGCTGCTGTTTCATCTGGATTCAGCCGTTGTTTATCCAGAGATTTGGCGATGATATCGCGGATTCTGGATGCCGGAGCATTCTGTTGCTCAGATAGTAAACGTTCAATTTCCTGATTCGGAATGAATGATTTTACACCCTCAGTACTGATTTTCATTGGTGATCTCCTATTTTTAAAGTAGTGGTTTTAACCTTTACTCCTTGCATCATTCCAAGCTTTCCGGAAAAGGCACCCATTTGTGCCGTATCCAGTTCCATTACCAGGAATATTGCTGATACACCCCAATCCCGCATGGGATAACCCACGCGTAGCAGGATATGAGGAGCATAGGCATGCAAAAGCTCGCTCACAGGCTGAAAGGCTTTGTCAATGTCATCAATAACGATGGTGACAACATGTCGTTTGGGATCCATGATTCATCCTGTTTGCGATATAGAAGATAGATTTAGGCAGGGGAAGAGTATTGTTCTCCCTTGATGCCAGAACTTATCTCTCATCGCAGGTTTATTTATGTAACACATTAATTGTGCGCTTGTTTTCTGGCAAGAGGAAAAATAGGGATTGACAATATCCACCTGTCTGAGCCATTGTTCCACGACACGTATTTCTTTTATTTACATTACGTTGAACGAGAAACACAATATGAAAAAATACATACTGATCCCTATTCTGGCAATTCTACTTTCGGCAGCGTTTTCGGCGGAATTCACCTGGTTTTCGCAAACTGATTCCCGCTGGAATGACAAACGCCTGGGAGGAGGCAGCTCCATCGGACGCAGCGGCTGTGTTGTATCCTGCCTATCCATGCTGCTCAATGCTGAAGCCTCAAATCCCTATATGACACCGGATAAACTGAACGATTGGCTTAGGAAAAACGGCGGTTATGCCGGAAACAATATGCGCTGGCAGATTCCGGGCCTGATTGACGGTGATGGACTGGGCATGGAATTGGTAGGCAAAAGCACCCGCTATAACGACTGGAACTTCCTATCGGAACAACTGGCCATGGGTAACAAGGTAATTGTGAAAGTTGCCGGACGCAGGTCTCACTGGGTGCTGGTTGTGCGCCAGGATGGCCCCACCAACAAGGCCTCCTCATATGTTGTCAATGATCCCGGGATGAAGGAATTTGAGGATCGCACCTTGGGTTATTGGGGTGGTTTCCGCTCCGCACGTAGCTACAGTGGTAACTGGTTGGATGAACAGGCCTTCAGTTTGAATAGTGAAATCAACGTAGTACCTGTTGATGACGATGAAACATTTTTGTATGATATATACGATCTCCCTGTCCCCGCTGACGTTTACGTAACCCTCACTAACAGCCTGGATGTAGATATTCATGGCTTTTTTATTTTGGGTCTCTTTGATGGAGATGACCGTCTGATATCCAGCATCGACTTTGAATATGCAAAAATTGATGCCAATGCAGACATTGATTTACTTTATGAGATGCCAGATATCACTCCTTTGGATGATGAAAGCAATACGCTTAAGATCATCTATAGCAAATACTTTTCTTCAATGCCATCAGGCTATGACACAATCAATCTGCAAGCCCAGGGAATTCGAAATCTAAGCAAGAGCGATGAAGACAATTTCCCGGATAAAAGATGATCATAAATCTACTTGAGCCCATAGCAGTAAACCCTATAGCCAGATTGATATAAGCACCTGCTGCCATTCAACTTCTCATATAGCAAAACGCAAGTACAGCGAAAAGGGGACGAAAACATATCACACGCCAGGATGGCGTATCCACATCAGCCCCTTATATGTCATCACAATGCCGTTACTATGTGGTCACAAAAGTAACGGCAAGGTAACCGCATCGTGACGACAAATAGTGGGCATCATACTGGCACCATATTATGTAGGATAATCAGATCGGAGTGATATTCAAGCCTTGCTTGATTTAACATACGGTTTAAATTGTATTGACAGATTACAATAGGGACATTGAATTGCATAAAATGGAAATTGTGTATCAGAATCAGGTACTGACTTGTAGATTAAAAGAGGATTGCATGGATATATCACATTACGAGAAACTAGTGCAGAATGCTCCTTTTGGGTTTGCATATCATAAACTGGTGTTCAACTCCCAGGGGGAAGCGATAGATTATATCTTTCTGGAGGTTAATCACGCTTTTGAGGAGCTTACTGGTTTGAAAGCCGCAGAGATTTTGGGGAAAACGGTATGTAAATCGATAGCTGGTTTTAGTGATGGCGCAGATGAATGGATTCAAAAGTATGCCAAACTATGCAGGGATGGCAAGGAAGAGGTGTTTGAGCAATTCTCCAAGGCTCTGAACCGATGGTATAACGTATATGCCCGGCCATTGAGTGAAGACAGTTTCACCACCATATTCATTGACACGACTCTGGGACGCATCATGCAGAGTGAGCTCAGCAAAAACGAAGAAAGAATGTTGCTGATCAGCAAGTATTCTGTAGATTGGATCCTGATGCTTGATGCAGATTCAAAGGTAATCTATTGTAGTGAATCAGCTAGCCATATAATTGGAATTGATCCTCAAGAATTAATAGGTAAACAGATTACAAGGTTTATACATCCAGATGATCGCCTACTGAGTCGGGACTTTATACTAGAAGTATTGAGCAAATCTGGGATCACGATGAATATCGAACTACGTGCGGTGGACAATGAAGGTAATATCCACTGGGTTGATGCCCGGGCGACAAACTTGTTGGAAGTTCCATCTCTGGAAGCGATTTTGATTAATATCCGTGAATCCACCCTTCAAAGGCAGACCAAGCAAGCGTTGACTGAAAGTGAAGCCCAGCTACGCATTATCGCTGAACGCGTAAGTGACATCCTCTTTACAACAGATAAGGAGCTTAATACCACCTGGGTAAGCCCATCAGTGTATCATGTCCTGGGTGAAACTCCAGAAGAGCATCTTTCCCGAAGCCTGGAAGAAAAACATCCTCCCGAGGATATAGCTTATTTAACAAAAGTACTTTCGGAAGAATTAGAAAGGGAAAATAAGCATGAATTGGACAAGAATTACAGCAGGATTGTTGATATCAGGTACTGCAAGATCGATGGTAGCATTGTATATTTGTCCATGAATATATCCTTACTGAGAGACCATGAAGGACAGATCAAAGGTTTACTTGGAGTAAGCAGAGACGTCACCGAACAACACAAATATCAAACTGAACTCCAACAGAAGAACAGCTACATTGAGTCCCTGCTAAATGCCATTCCGGACTTGATGTTCATTCTGGATCCAAATGGGATAATTTTGGATGTGAAAGCTGGAGTCAACTCCCAGTTGCTGATGCCGCGACATGAAACGATTGGCAGAAACCTGCGGATGATTGTTCCCGATCATATCGCGAATCTCACCATACAAGCAATTAAGAGTGTACTTGCTGGTAGCATGCATGAAGTGTTTCACTATCAGTTGATGATTAATAATGAGCCTAGGGATTATGAAGCCAGGATTACCATTTATCAAACTGACAAGGTGATCGCGATGATTCGCAATGTGAGTGTAGAGCGTAGAGCTCTTGAAACCTTGGAAAAACAGAATGAGTTCCAGCACATAGTGGCGGAGATCTCAACCAATTTTCTCAAATCATCCTTGCAAGACTTGAGCATTCACATTGATGATAGCCTGAAGAAAGTGGGTCAGTTCTTTGGCGTACAACGAGCGTATTTGTTCCGCTATTCTGCAGATTATCGATATCTGGAAAGTGCAAATGAGTGGTGTGATGAAAGTTTCGAATCTCTCCGTCCACCAGACAGTCATCACCCTGTATCCGCCATCCCATGGTGGCACTCCATGATCCTGAAGGGGCAAATCATTAATATCCCGGATACACAGAAAATGCCAAAAGAAGCCCTGGCCGAGCAAAGCATTCTCCTTGAAAAAGAAGTAAGATCTGTGTTATGTATTCCCATCATCGCTGGCTCTTCAGTACTGGGTTATTTTGGTTTTGACAGTATTGCCCCAAAACACATTTACAGCAAAGCAGAACTGGATAATCTGAAAGTGATCGCAAATGTCCTGGCCGATGTGATTCAAAAACAGGAGATTGAACAGACAATCAAGAATCAGAATGAACTACAGAGCTTGCTTACCAAGATTGCAACCCAATATATAAACCTGCCCTCCGATACTCTGAATGAGTCTATCATGGAATCGTTGAAGGATATGGCAGATTTTACCGGAGCAGATCGGGTCTTTATTTTTGAGTACAACTTCAGCAAACAGCTTGCCCGCAACACGCATAAATGGAGCAAACAGGGTTTGGATCCCCAAATCAACAATATTCAAGACGTTAGCATGAAAGATATCCAGTCATGGGTGAACAGCCATAAGATGGGTAATTTTGTCTATGTGGACAATGTCAATCAGCTAAAGGAAAATGACCCAATCAAAGGAATCCTGCAAGCTCAATTGGCAAAAAGCACCATTGCAATTCCCATGATGCGGGACGGCAACTGCTATGGCTTTGTGGGCTTTGACTCGGTATTGGAACATCGGAAATATACAGACAAGGAGATAACGCTTCTGCAGCTTTATTCCAAGCTTCTGGTCAATGTCCAAAACCGGGTGGAACTGGAAACCAAACTGCGCATGGAAAAAGAAAAAGCTGTAGCCGCAAGCAAAGCAAAGAGCGAGTTTTTGGCAAATATGAGCCACGAGATTCGCACCCCTCTGAATGGAGTGATCGGCTTCACCGAGTTGTTGTTGAACTCTCAGCTACCATCTTTGCAGCATAGTTATGCGCAAAACATCGTCAGCTCCAGCTACAATCTTTTGGGGATTATCAATGATATACTGGATTTTTCCAAGATCGAAGCTGGTAAACTGGAATTGGAAATGCTACGTACGGATGTGATCGATCTTGTGGAACATGCTGCAGATATCGTGAAGATAAAAACAGCTCAGAAGGGACTGGAGTTGTTGATGGAGATAGATCCTTCAATCCCCAGATATGCCATAATTGATCCTCTTAGAGTAAATCAAATCCTGGTGAATCTGCTTAGTAATGCAGCAAAGTTTACCGAGAATGGTGAAATCCATTTGAAGTTGAGCTACAAGATGGCCGATGGAGATCATGCTGATCTTACTTTTGCGGTGAGAGATACAGGGATTGGCATCAAGCGCCAGCAGCAGAAATTGTTGTTCAGGGCTTTTTCCCAGCTTGATTCATCAACCACCCGTCGTTATGGCGGCACAGGCCTGGGTTTGACCATTTCCAGTCATTTGGCCAAAATGATGGATAGTAATATCGAGTTTAGCAGTGAGGAAGGAAAGGGCTCCACTTTCAGCTTCACCATCCACGCCAGGGTCGAGAGTTTAGAAAAAGAGCAACCAGGCATCATGAATACAATCAAGCGGGTATTGGTGATTGACGACAACCAGAAAAATCTGACGATCATGGAGCATACACTGAAACATCAGGGTCTGGAGTGCATAACCTCAAACAGCGGACTGACAGCACTGAAGATTATCCAGGATTCTCTGCCCTTTGATGTGATTATTGTCGATTATCATATGCCCTATTTGAATGGAATCAATACAGTCAAGATGATCAGGACTCAATTACCCTGGGAGAAGGGACGCAAACCCATAATCCTTCTTCACAGCTCCTCTGAAGATGCGCAAATCATTAATGATTGTCAGGAACTTGATATTGAATACCGTCTGGTTAAACCTGTCAAAACCCGTCAATTAATGGCCTGTCTGCATAAGATTGATACCCATCACACCGAAGTAACACCCCAAATTGAAGAACCAAAGACAAACACGATGAAAGCATTAGATTTTGATACCGATGTTTCGATCCTTATCGTGGAAGATAATCTCTTGAATCTAACCCTGCTCAAAGAGATGATCGGGCAACAGGTTTCTGGAGCGCGGATTTATGAGGCAAGCGATGGATATCAAGCTATTGAGGTTGCCCGGAAATCCGATCCGGACATAATCCTAATGGATATTCAGATGCCAAACCTGGATGGAGTCAGCGCATCGATTGAGATTCGTAAGAAATCACAAACTCCCATCATCGCTATCACGGCAGGAGCCTTGAAGGAAGAACGAGATAAATGTATGGCTGCCGGTATGAATGACTTCCTTACCAAGCCTGTTCTTGCAGCCGAGTTGAGGGATACAATTCAGAAATACCTCAAGGATAAACTCAAATCCCCAAGTTCCATAAAAACCCATAAGGATATTGATATGCAACATTTCAATCACAAAGCTCTCTTGGAAAACCTCTCGGGAGATGAAGAAACACTGTTTAGCCTCTTGCAGATAGTGCAAAATACTGTACCAGAGAAACTTGACAATCTTCGTAAGGCACTTGATAACAAGGATGAGAAGGAGGTTCTGGGAATCCTACACTCGATTCGTGGATCTGCCCAGAACATGTATTTCACTTTACTGGCCGAATCCAGTGCGAAATTGGAGCGGACATACAAGGATATTGATTCGCAGGAAGCACTCAGCCTGTATGATGAAATCATAAGGCAATGGCAAACAGTGTTAGACATCATCAAAGATTTTAAACTCTGAGCAAAGAGCTTTTCCGGTGTTTGATTTCAACCCCCATAGCCTGCTGCTGATATTTGTAGCGATGGGATCATTTGCCTTGGGACTCTATGCCTGGAGCAAACGGCATTTGGTATCTGGATTTCCCCTGTCATTACTGATGGGTTCCGTGGGGGTGTGGTCATTATTTTACGGTCTGGAACTTGCCAGTAGCAATCTATCAACCATCAAGCTACTGACAGCAAGCTCATATTTTGGGATTGCCAATCTTCCAGTGTTCTGGCTGGTGTTTTGTTCGCGTTATACTCATCAGGATGCCTGGCTTAAGCCATTATCAAAATTGCTCTTGTTCGTAGTTCCAATCATTACGATTTTCTCTGTGTGGACAAACGATGTGCATGGCTTGTTTTATACTAGCAGAGAGATGGTTTCCATTGATTCAAACTACTTCCAGAAGCTAAGCAACGGACCATTTTGGTGGTTGCATATCATATATTCAAACCTGCTGATTGTGACTGGTCTTGTGATGCTATTTCGGGTTTTGATATCGGCAGATATTGCTAAACGCAAGCACATCGTAGTTTTTCTTCTGGCTGCCATTCTACCATATCTGGTGAGCCTTGCCTATATCTTGGGCATCAGGCCCTATGGCATACTGGATGTAACCCCGGTGGCATTTTTCTGGATGGGAATCCTGCTTAGCATCAATGTGTTTTCGTTGAAGTTCTTTGATATATCTCCCTTTGCGATGGATAGATTGTTCCAAGGTATTCCTGATGCCATTTTCGTACTCAACAAGACCAACAGAATCGTAAGCAGCAATCCCTCAGCAGAAAGACTATTGAATCTTCATGGCACTGCGTTCCTGGATATTGTGCGCGATTCCGAAGATCTCCAGTTGGGAGATGAAGTGTTTCTATGCACAAGAAATGATGTGTTTACTCCCACGTACAAGCAGATCGGCAGACTGATCATCTTGCGAGATATCAGTGCCCGCAAACATGCAGAGGAGAAACTCAAGCTATCCAATCAGGAGCTTCAGGAAGCCATTATGAGAGCGAATCTACTTGCCGAGGAAGCCAATGCCGCAACCAAAGCAAAAAGCCAGTTTCTGGCTAATATGAGTCATGAGATTCGCACGCCTCTCAATGGGGTCATTGGTTACACTGATCTATTGCTAAATACTAACCTCAACAACATCCAGCAACGCTATGTGAATTATGCCAATCTGGCTGGACAATCATTGTTGGAGATAATCACTGATATCCTGGATTTCTCAAGAATCGAGGCTGGAGAACTGCAATTGGAAAAAGTGCCAGTAAACATCATAAATCTGGTTGAACAAACAGTAGATATAGTGAAGTTTGAAGCGGAGAAAAAGCATCTGGAGATCCAGATAAATATAGCCAATGATATCCCTGAACTGATCATTGCCGATCCCATCCGGCTTAGACAGATTCTGATCAATTTACTCAGCAATGCCGTGAAGTTCACCAGTCAGGGAGAAATCGAGATGAAGCTATGGGGATACAAGCTTGATCAACAGGAGATTGAGCTTAGCTTCCAGGTTCGGGACACCGGAATCGGGATTGCCACCCAGCAGCTTGAGAACATCTTTAATGCCTTCAATCAAGCGGATAACTCTGCAACTCGGAAGTATGGAGGAAGTGGGTTGGGTCTGGCAATATCCAATATGCTGGCTCAAAGAATGGGCTCAATCATTGAAGTACAGAGCATTCTGGGGCAGGGCTCAACCTTCAAGTTCACTTTGCATACCAGCAGCGTTCAGGGCGCCATAGAATCCCCCCCTCCTCTGACGGTCAAATCAGTTCTAATAGTATCTGACAACCCGGCAGTAACAAATGGGATATGCAATCTACTTGAGTTTTGGGGGCTGCATTTTTCTCATCACAGCAGCGGTATGGAAGCCCTGAAAGCTCTTGAGAACAACATTGATTTTGATGCTCTGATCATTGATCAGAATATGGAGAACCTGGATGGCATCAAAATTTGCGGCTTGATCCGTCGATCTTTATCTCTGGTTAAAGAATGCCTTCCGATTGCCCTGCTTCACACTTCCATTGCAGATACCACGCTGTACTCCGACTGTATGAATCTACAGATATTCCCCTTGGAAAAGCCTGTAAAACGCAAGGAACTGCGCTGCTTTTTGAGCAATGCAAAAGGGATACAGTGTGTCTCAGGGGATGAACCTAAGAGGCAAACTCCAGTTATTGACTTCAATCAAAACTGCAGTGTTCTGATAGTTGATGATGTACCAATGAACGTTGTTTTGATATCATCAATGATCCAGAAGCTGCTCCCCCAGGCTGTTATTATTCAAGCCTATAGTGGTCAGGATGCCATCCAGCTTTTCCAGATCAATCAACCGGATATCGTGTTTATGGATATTCAAATGCCGGTGATGGATGGATGGCAAACGACAGCAGAGTTACGTTCTTTTGAGCAGCAGAATGAACTAGATCGCTCTCCCATCATCGCTCTAACTGCAAACACCATGATGTCTGAAGCGGAGATTGAAGACAGTAGCATTATGGACGGATATCTATCCAAGCCAGTTCGTCTGGATACCCTGAGAAGCATCCTGATGCACAATATCCGCTGCCTTCAACAATATGTATCCCACCCTATGGCTGATCCTTCAGATTGATGTGACGGCTCTTGAAACCATATCCAAGAACATCATACACATCAGTAAGGATCATGAATGCATCAGGATCAATTTCCTTGACCAGGTCTGTCAAAAGAGGAACCTGGCGTCGGTTTAGCACGCAGAACAAGACATTGATATCTCTTTGATGAAACCCACTCATGCCCTTCAAATAGGTTACTCCCCGTTCAAGTTTGTCATAGATATCATCCCTGATCTCATCAACTTCGTTTGATATTATGTACACACCTTTGATGTAGGGCAATCCTTCTGATGCCAGATCTGTAATTTTCGTGGTGATAAAGAGGTTTATATATCCCCAGATCAACAGCTTGGGATCACCCAAGAGTAATGCTACCGCAAGTATGATCCCGGTTTCAACAATATAGTAACCGGTACCAATGGATAGATTGGCCTTTTGCTTGATCAAGGCTACTGGAATGTCGGTGCCACCTGTTGAGCCACGGAAGCGAAAGATCAGTCCCAAACCCAATCCCAACAAGACCGAACCGGCTATAGCAGAAAGGAACATCTCTTCCGGAGGTAGCATGGCATAGATGATTCTACCATTCACTAAGTGAGTGTATTTTGCCAAATCACCTATAATGCCGATTTTATGGAGTATGGGAAAACTCATGAAGTCAGTCATCATTGCCGAGACGAACATACCATACAATGATTTGCTGCCAAAGGATTTACCTATGAACAAGAAGCTGATGATGAACAGGGGTATATTGATCATCACCATCGAAACACCATTGGGTAATCCAAAAAAGGAATTCAGGATCTGGGATATACCCCCCACTCCCCCCGGGGCCATATTGTATGGCAGTAGGAACCATGAATAGCCGGCGGCAAAGAAGATTGAGGCAAAGACAATCCCCAGGTGATTGAGGATTTCTTTCTTTAAGCGCTGAGCGCGGGTTAACTTGCTGGGCATCTTTACTCCTATTATGCTTGACGAATAAGACCTGTTCAATTAATTTGTTTAATTCTGGCAGATCACGAGTTATCCGAATCTACTGGACATTTGCTGCCAGAACAATGACATCTTGAAATAAGGAACTTTTATGAAGATCGATATTAGATTAGACGGACACAAACACAGTCTCATCGAACTAGACAAGCCACGCCCCATATCTCACATCCTCAAAGGTACGGGGATTGATCGTAGTCATGTTTTGAGCTATAAAATAAACCATCGTGAATATGTCAATGAGGATTATCTTCCCGAAGGTGAAACCCTGATCAATTGCATTACTGCGAAGCACCCCGAAGGATACCGGATCTATCAGGATTCTGCCATATTCATCATGGCAAAAGCTCTGCACACGCTTTTAGGAGAAGCTCACTCATTGGTGGCGGAGCATTCCATCGGAGACGGAGTGTTTTGTGAGGTTTTTGGAGCTGAACGTTTTACTGAAGAGGATTGCTCAAGGCTTGAAGCAGAAATGCAGCGGATCATTGAAAGTGACCTGCCAATTGAGCGGATAGAGGTCAAATCCTCTGAGGCGATAGATATATTCAATTCAATGCGTCGTAAGGATATCATCCGAAACATCAAATCTTCGTTCACCGAAACTGTACCCGTATATCGTTGTGGAAAGTACTATGATTTCTTTATCCGTCCTCTGGCTGACCGCACAGGACTTATCAAAGAGTTTGACATTGTATATCAATCCCCAGGCTTTATTCTTAGATTCCCAACCGGGTCTCAGATGAAGATCTCGGAACCGTTCAAATTGTCCAAGAAGGTCTTTGCCCTGCATCAGGAACATGATAAATGGCTGGATATCCTGCGTGTGCACAACATCTATGATATCAATCGCCTCATTGACGCCTATGACATCTCCCAGTTCATCCTGGTAGAAGAAGCTCTTCATGAAAAGAAGATTGCTGAAATTGCAGCAGACATCGTATTGCATGAGGATATCAAGATCATCCTGATTGCAGGTCCCTCCTCGTCCGGAAAAACTACATTTGCCAAACGACTTAGCGTTCAACTGCAAGCCAGCAAGGCAAAACCTATCGTAATTGGCATGGATGATTATTTTCTGAACCGCGACCGGACTCCTCGCAAGGAAGATGGAGATTATGACTTTGAATCAATTCATTCCATTGATCTGGAATATTTGAATATGCAGCTATCTCAATTACTGAATGGAGAACAGATAGAGCTTCCCCACTATGATTTTACCCGTGGACTCAGGCGCCCCAGCAACAACTATGTAAAGATGGAAAAGGACAACGTGATCATCATGGAAGGCATTCACGGTCTCAATGATGAACTAACAGCTTCCATCCCCGAAAACCGCAAAGCCAAGATCTACATCTCTGCACTCAATCAATTGAATATTGATAATCACAACCGGATACCTACCACCGATTGCCGCCTGCTACGCCGGATAATTCGGGATCATCAATATCGGGGTTACTCTGCGGAAGAAACCTTGTCCAGGTGGCAGGATGTACGTGATGGAGAAGAGAAGAACATCTTCCCCTACCAGGAAAACTCCACCTATATGTTCAACAGCAGTCTCACCTACGAGCTTGGTGTACTGAAGAAACATGCCTGCAAGATGCTCTTGAGTGTTCCATCCACTTCTTCTGCATACACCGAGGCCCGCAGGTTGTTACGCCTTCTCGCTCATTGCCGTGATATAGCCGATGCGCTGGTACCCTATAATTCAATAATCCGTGAGTTCACAAACGGTTCCATTTTCCGTTATTAAATCTTCATTGAGATCTAAGGAACAGGATAATGGCAAAGATTAGCATACTTTCAGAGGATGTCCGCAACAAGATTGCTGCCGGAGAAGTGATTGAACGCCCATCTTCAGTAGTTAAGGAACTGGTGGAAAACTCCATTGACGCCAAAGCAAAATCAATCACAGTAATTGTAGAGAACGGCGGAAAAGACCTGATCCAGGTGATTGATGACGGTCTGGGGATGGAACCTGACGATGCTATGCTGGCTCTTGAAAGTCATGCCACCAGCAAGATTCGCAATGTTGAAGATATTGTGCACATCAACTCCCTGGGTTTTCGCGGTGAGGCCTTGCCTTCAATTGCCGCTGTATCCCATTTCACCATGGTCACCCGAAGTTCCAATCTTGACGTTGCCACCCGGATCGAAATCAATGATGGCAAGCTCCGGGATGTGCAAAAGACATCATCAAATCCAGGTACCACGATCTGGGTAAGAGGCCTGTTCAAGAACCTGCCTGCAAGACGTAAGTTCCTACGTAGTGAATCTGTTGAGCTTCGTCATATACTAAAGTACTTCCATTATCAAGCTATAATATACCCAAACATAAGTTTTAAGCTTATTGCCGATACCAAAACCAAGCTCAACTATATTGGCACTGATGATCGTAATCAACGCATGAGTGAAATCTTTGGCGCTGGATTTCTGCAGGATGATCTGATCCTGGTCAATGGACAGAACGGCGACTACGGTGTGGAAGGCTATATCTTTGGTCTGGAGGATCGCAGGGATAAGCTGATTGACGCTCAATATGTGTTTATCAATGGCAGATTCATCAACGACAAAACCGTAAAACACAGCATCAACAGCGCTTATCAGCCCTTCATCCTCAAGACCCGCGACTGGATGAAAGGAAGCACTCCACCCTATATCCTCTTTGTACAAGTTCCCCCCACTCAGATTGACGTAAACGTTTCACCCACAAAAAACGAAGTGCGTTTCAGAGAACATAACCTCGTTCACTCTTTGATCTTTGAGACCCTTTCCAGAGCTTTGAAGAACTATGAAGACCGTAAGTTTGAGAGTGCCCGATCAAAGTTCACGCCCCCCTTCGTTGCCGATCGCGCCAGCAGCTATGAACGCGAGGTCTTGATCAGTAAT
>Ga0265294_10003533_pt1 | contig 19948 bp, 19 predicted proteins | sample MunlanPumphouse3_FD_192504 | JGI IMG/M metagenome (GOLD analysis project Ga0265294, IMG submission 192504) | Groundwater microbial communities from a municipal landfill in Southern Ontario, Canada - Pumphouse #3 | ecosystem: Environmental > Aquatic > Deep subsurface > Groundwater | place...
CTACCTCTGATACCACCTGTAGCTTAAATGATAAACTGTAGTCTCTTTGAGTGCGTTTTACATAAAACAAATCATCTTCTTTTTTCATAAGTTCTTTTTTTATGTAACGGTATTTTAGGACGAGACAATATCATATTTAAAAGAAAGCCGCCTCAATTATAAGGCGGCTTTTAATAATTTTAAGAATAAAATTTAATTTTCTGATTCTGTTATTTCAGGTACAATTAGTTTATACCCTTTTCCATGAATATTAATTATCTCAATGTTTGGATCGGCTTTCAATAGTTTACGTAGTTTTGTAATGTAAACATCCATACTTCTGGCATTGAAATAACTATCTTCTTCCCATATTTGTTTTAATGCATGACTTCGTTCTAAAATATCATTTGCATTCATACAAAGAAGTGATAATAGTTCAGATTCTTTAGTCGTAAGTTTTGTTTGTTCACCATTAATCGTAAGTAATTGTTTTTGAGTATCAAACACCATTGTTCCGAAATTGTAAACATTTTGTTCTTTGCTCTTTTTGCCTTTTACACGACGAATTATTGCTTCTATACGAAGTACAAGTTCCTCCATACTAAATGGCTTTGTAATATAGTCGTCTGCACCAGCTTTAAAACCTTCAAGAACATCTTCTTTCATATTCTTTGCTGTTAAAAAAATGACAGGTATTTCTGTGTTGATTTGTCTGATTTCTTTAACTAGCGTAATTCCGTCTTTCTTAGGCATCATAACATCAATGATACATAAGTCGTACTTTGTCTTTGTAAAGCCTTTTGCTCCAGCTTCACCATCGGGAAATAAGTCCGTATTAAAATTCTTTACTTCGAGATATTCTCTAAGTAACATGCCAAGATTCTCATCATCTTCACATAAAAAAAGCTTCAATTTTTCTTCCATATTATTTTTGTGTTATTGTGGGTAAACTAATTATAAATTTTGTACCTTTTCCTATTTCACTTTCTGCACGGATAGTTCCATCTAAATCTGTAACAATCTTATATACATATGCTAAGCCCAAACCAAATCCTTTTACATCATGAAGGTTACCGGTTGGAACTCGATAGAATCGTTCAAATATCTTTTTTAAATCTTCCTTCTTAATTCCTATTCCATTGTCTTCAATTGAAATTGAAACTTTATTGCCTTCATTCTTTGTTCGGATCATCAATTTAGGAGGAATATTTTCTCTTTTGTATTTTAATGCATTATCCAACAAATTAAACAATACATTGGTAAAATGCATTTCATCTACTTTAATTAGAGAGTTTTCTGCTTGCAAATCAATATCTAATGTGCCACCTAATTTTTCTACTTTCAATACATGGGTATTTGCCACACTTACAACTAGATCATTAGCATCAATATCCTTTAATTTAAGTGTTGCTTTTTGTTTGTCAAAAAGAGACATTTGCAGTACTTTTTCTACTTGAAAACTTAATCGTTTAGCCTCATCATTAATAACTCCAGTTACGTGTTTATAAACTTCTGGTGATTTTATCATTGAGTCGTCTTTTAACATCTGAGCTGCAAGTGATATTGTAGAAACCGGTGTTTTCAACTCATGAGTCATATTATTTATAAAATCGTTCTTCATTTCAGACAAACGCTTTTGTCGGAATAAGTTATAAATCGTGTAAACAAATGTAATTAACAATATAAAAGTAAATATTAGAGATGGAACAAAAAATCCCAATTCACTATATACAAATTCTCTTTTTGTAGGAAAGTATACTCTCAACGTGTTAAGTTTTGCAGGTGGATCATTTGGAAATAGAATTTGTGTGTAAATAGCCTCTCTTATTTCTTCAAATCCTGCTTTTTCAAACGCCACTTCATTATTATTATTTACAACCTGAAAACTATATGGAACATTAAGTCCATTATTTAATAATTCATTTCTTATATTGTTATCTAATTGTTTAAAATCCACTCTGTCCTCAACGGGCTTATTGCTTGGTTTATACATAACATCAGCAATAACTTCATCTAAGAGTTCTTTTTCGTGCAGATATCTTTCTGAAAGTGCCTGTTGCATATCATACTGAGTTTTAGGAATTGAATTTCCTTCCGTTCTTGGTATAATAAAGACGTTCTTCTCTTTTTCAGGTCGACCACTGGTAATTATTTTCCCAAATCGCTGATTAATAATTGTCTGAGTTCCGTCAGCATTAGTAATTGTTGTTGTTCTAATTTGCTGATTCATAATCTTATTTTGTCTATTCAAACTACTATAGCCAATTAAACTGGAATCTGCACCTATCACTTTTTCTTCTAAATAGTTATAAGTTTGATCGTACTCTAAATTTTTAATTACTTGTACCAAACTTCTTTTTGCCGCTTCATCAAATTGGCTACTCCGTGCTGTCATTGTAATTCGCATATATCTTACCTGTAAAAATAATAATGCGAAGAACGCAATAAACATAATTAAAGCAAGTAACCAAATGGTTGATTTCTTCATATTTTATCCTCTACTAACCTACAATTTGTTTTAAAAGATCACTTTCCATCGTCTTTATTTTAACAAATAAACAACTTTTTTGTTTAACACTTCATCTTAAAATTAAAAAAATAATTAAGATTCTGTCTTTTCAACATTTTTTAATTGAAATTGTTTTCATGTTTAGTTATTTTATATGATTTTTATTTTATAATTATAATCAAATATAATAAACGATCTAGTTCTGCATATTTAGTCGATAAAAAAAGTACAGAGAACAAATTATTTATTCCCTGTACTTTTTAAATTCCTTTTTTAAATCTATGCTTGAATTCTAATCTATAACATGAAGCATTTGATCAAAGAAAAATACTTGTTCTTTTTCTTCAGAATCGATTTTGTACTTGTGGTCAATTTTAAATGCTCTCATTTGATAACTTTGTTCCAAATACTTGGTAGTTCCTTCAAATTGTTTCATTAATTTCTGTACTCCTGCAATAGCTGCTTGATCACCGGCTGCACGATTTAAAGAATCACGATAAAATCTTATTGAATCTTGTATTAATTTAAATTCAGGATCATCGCTTACACGTGCTTCTGTAAGAGTGCCAAAGGAAATAGATTCATAAGAATCTGGATTTTCCAAACTTTTCTTAATATAATTTCCTACATTCCTTTCCGCTTTGGTTTGCGGATTTGCGCAGCTACTAAATATAAATAAAGCTGCTACACTGATAGATAATAATAAAATGAGCTTTTTCATGTTTTAAAATTTTAATTTATAAAGCATTAATACAAACAAAAATACAATTAATTTTATCAATAAAAAAATATTAAAATTATTTAGTTCACTTTTTTAATTATAAACTTCTTTTTTACCAGCCAAAAGCGTATTTTGCAAAAGTGATACAATTGTCATAGGACCTACACCACCAGGAACTGGGGTAATAAAAGAACATTTAGGAGATACTTCATCAAAATCAACATCTCCGGTAAGTTTAAAACCTGACTTTGTTTTATTAGAAGGAACTCTGGTTGTACCAACATCGATAACTACAGCATCTTCCTTAACCATATCTCCTTTTAAAAAGAGTGGAACACCCATGGCACAAATTATTATATCTGCTTGTAAGCAAATTTCTTTAATATTTTGTGTTCTGCTATGGCAAACAGTAACAGTACAGTCTCCAGGATATCCTTTTTGAAGCATTAACATTGCCATAGGCTTGCCAACTATGTTACTGCGTCCAAGTATAACACACTTTTTCCCACTTGTTTCTATATCATATCTTTTAAGCAATTCTAATATCCCTGCTGGAGTGGCTGATAAAAAACATGGTAGACCTAAAGACATTCTTCCTACATTTATTGGATGGAATCCATCAACATCTTTTCTATAATCAATTGCATTTATAATTTTATTTTCTGAGATGTGTTTAGGTAGTGGGAGCTGAACAATAAAACCATCGATATCGTCATCATTATTTAATCGATTTATGCAAGCCAGTAATTCTTCTTCTGTAACGTCTACTTCATATCTAATAAGTGTGGATTTAAAACCAACTTGTTCACATGCTTTTACTTTGTTTGCTACATAAGTTTCACTACCACCATCATGACCAACAAGAACTGCTGCAAGATGAGGAATTTTACCCTCTTTTGCTTTTATTTGGTTGACTTCATCTTTAATCTCTTTTTTTATCTGATCAGAAACAGCTTTCCCGTCTATTATCTTCATTTTAATTAATTAATTTGATTAATATTTAGTATTGAAAAGAAACCTATAAAAAGATTTTATGTAATTACTATCTCTTTCTCATACCTTTTTTCATAATAGCTTTTGCACCACCAGTTGTCATCTTATGCATCATTTTGCGAGTTTCATCAAATTGTTTAATAAGTTTGTTCACCTCTTGAATATTAGTCCCGCTACCTTTTGCTATACGAGATCTTCTGCTGCCATTTAATATCTCTGGATTAGAGCGTTCAGCAGGTGTCATTGATTTGATGATAGCTTCAATACCTTTGAATGCATCGTCATTAATATCCAAATCTTTAATTTGTTTGCCAACACCCGGTATCATAGATGCTAAATCTTTCAGATTTCCCATTTTTTTTATCTGTTGAATTTGAGAAATAAAATCATTGAAATCAAATTGATTTTTGGCTATCTTTTTCTGTAATCTACGAGCTTCTTCTTCATCATATTGTTCTTGAGCTTTTTCAACTAAAGATACAATATCACCCATACCCAATATTCGATCAGCCATACGTTCAGGATGGAAAACTTCGATTGCATCCATTTTTTCACCTGTACCAACAAACTTAATTGGTTTATTTACAACCGATCGGATTGATATTGCTGCACCACCTCGAGTGTCACCATCAAGTTTAGTCAATATAACACCGTCAAAATCAAGGCGATCGTTAAATTCTTTTGCAGTATTTACGGCATCTTGACCTGTCATGGAATCTACGACAAAGAGAATTTCCTGAGGATTAAGTGCTTTTTTAATTGAAGCAATTTCATTCATCATCACCTCATCAATAGCTAATCGGCCCGCTGTATCAATGATAATTATATCTTTGCCGTGTTGTTTAGCATATTGTATTGCGTTTTGTGCAATTTTTATGGGATTTTTATTCTCTTCTTCTGCATAAACTGAAACATTAATTTGTTCACCCAAAACTTTTAATTGTTCGATAGCGGCGGGACGATATACGTCGCCTGCTACCAGCAATGGGTTTTTACCACGTTTCGATTTTAACATATTTGCTAATTTACCCGAGAACGTAGTCTTTCCTGAACCTTGAAGTCCAGACATAAGTATAATGGCCGGATTTCCTTTGATGTTTATATCAATTGCATTGCCACCCATCAGTTTTGCTAGTTCATCGTGAACTATCTTTACCATCAACTGTTCAGGCTTTACAGCAGTAAGCACATCCTGACCTAAGGCTTTTTCTTTTACAGTTTCAGTGAATTCTTTAGCTGTCTTGTAATTAACATCGGCATCAAGTAATGCACGACGGACTTCTTTCAGGGTTTTGGCAATATTTATCTCTGTTATTTTGCCTTCACCTTTTAATATCTTAAACGACCTTTCAAGTTTATCACTTAAGTTTTCAAACATAATCTATGCGTTGTTTTTTTACATTAGAATTACAAAGATACTAAATTTAGGAAATATTATTTATGATTATATGAAGAAAGTGTAAAATAGCCTGAGCAATAACTATATATCTTCAGATAAATTTATTTTAGAAAATTTCCTCACGAGGATATTTCTCTTCAACCTTACTGAAAAGATATGATAAAATGGTGCCAATTATTAGAAGTAAGACGCAAAATAGTATTGCACTTCCAATTTTAAGTCCTGAAATAGCCAATTGTTCTGGTTGGAAAGAAGGAAATACAATTGTTGGAAATATTGCTAAAGATGATCCTATTACCATTCCAAGTATAAAATGATACATTCCCGAATAATATTTTTTAAATAGCCAAGCAGCTAATTTCGCGAATAATAGAACACAAATCATAAATCCAAAAAAGAGAGGGATGATAACGCTGAAATCGAAGTCCTTAATTCCAGTTGCCATTTTATCATATAAACCGAAGTAGATTAGAAAATTTGATGGACTCATTCCTGGTACAATAACTCCCAATCCAATAAGTGCTCCAGAACCAAGCCATGCAAGAAAACTTGGGGTGATCTCTGTAAGTTGTTGTTCACCTACCATCATTAATGCAAAAATAATTATCGTTGAAATTGTCAGAATAATAATATCTTTTGAAGAACGGCCATGAATACCTGCAGTTTTATAGAGTGTGGGGAAAGTGCCAATTACAAAACCAATGAATAGACATATGAATTGAGCAGCATAATTTCCAAATGCTTTTTCAACAAGAATAGCAAAAAGGACAATACCAATTAATGCTCCTATTATAATTGGGATAAAATAAAGTATATTCTTAATAAAATTTTTTCGAAGATTGGAAAGGAATTTAATAATGCGATCGTAAACTCCAAGAATTACAGCCAAAACACCACCAGATAATCCGGGTAAAATAAATCCAATACCAATGAGAATTCCTTTTGTCAACCTAATAAACCAATCAGAAAAAGAATTTGGCTTCTTTTGCAAAAGGGATTCTTTGGATTGATTACTAACTTTGTTCTTCTTTATCATTTTTTTGTTTTTTTCGAACACAAAGATATAGCAAAGAAGTGAAATTATTGAATTGTAATTTTTTCTTCTTTTCTATATCTATTAATAAAAAGTATGAACTATTTCAATTTTGTTTGAAGTAAACATGTCTGATGGATTTGTTCCATTTTTACCTTCTGGAATTTCCAATCCCATTTTATTGTAGCTTTCTACCCAAAATGCGTCGAATTGACCAGTACTCTGATTTTTGAAAGTCATTGCTATAGGATCGAATATAAATCCGTTGGTTGAATCTTTAAATGAAAAACGAACCAATTCGCTACAGTAAATATCAGCGTTTTCTTCATCATATGCGTAATCATAAGTACTGCCCAAATAATACTTCGCATTTTCGATAGCTTGAGGAATTGCATACTGATAATTAGGTTTAAGTCTCCCAACTACAAGAAGTTTTTTATTGTTTAGTGTTGCCGTTTTGTTAAAAAACTCTTTTATTGGAGTTATAATTACTCCTTCAGGTGTGGTTGCTTCAATGATTAAAGTATCTTTTTTATTAGTGATTTCCAAAATTCCAACATGTGTAAATGGCAATTGTTTGTCATTAGATGTGCTGTTTTGAATTGCCTGGAGCAGTTCGGAATTTCCAGAACCTACAGTAAACAAAAGATCTCCGCTTTTAATTCGAATGATTTCTTATTAGTACAGCCTGTTAATAGTATCAAACCTAATACAATATAAAATGAAATTGTAAGTCTCATAAATTTATTACAAGTACACCCGGGGGGAATCGAACCCCCATCGTCGGAACCGGAATCCGGTATTCTATCCATTGAACTACGGGTGCAGATATTTTATTTAAACATTGTTTTATTCCAATTCAAGACGATTGACTCATTTATAATAAAAGGTTTAATCAAATCTATATTATTATGAGATAAATAGTTTCTATAATCAAGTTTTATTATTAAATTATTAGAATTATCATTGAATTCTGCTTCTATACAATTTATATCAATTAATGACAACGCTTTATTATAATTTTGTGTCTCTTTTTTTGATTGGTCAAAAAATAATTCAGCATATATTTTAGGAAGCACTTCAGACGAATTTATTTTTTGCCAGTCAGCAGAGTAAAAAAATATCTGACTGTTACAAGCTTTTCCGCAAACTGTTTTTATAACGCCAATTATTGGAGTTTTATTTTCTGTTTGTAACATTTTTAATTGTGTAATTCCTATGTCTGAAGTCTTAATTTTCAGATAATCATCAGTATAAATCAATCGTTTTATTTCCCCAAAAGCATAAGGAATAACCGTTGAATCAGCATTTGAATTTATCAGCAACATTATTCTATTATCATTAGAGAGTCCAGGTATAATAGTGTTAGGCATTGTTCTGAATACCTCATCTATTTTTTGTCCATATGATGACAAGCAAATTAAAGAAAAGAACACAATAAAAAGCTTCTTCATTTTCTTTTATTTTGTTAAAATACCGATTTGATTAGGATTAATCACAGGTTTTCCACCTTTTGTTCCACTAATCGTTTCAAATTTAAAATATTTTGCTTTATGTTTTATATCAAACCTAACAAATTGCGGAATAGGATTATTTTCAATATTACTAAATTCACCATTACTAATGATTTTTGTCCAATTTATATTGTCATTGCTTACATAAAAATTATATGTAAAAGCCTTTTCTTCAAGAATATTTGGATTGTAGGTAAATCCGCTTATTTCATATTCTTTACCAATATTTACTGTTAATGGTTCATCAAGTAAAACAGCAGCCCAGTCGAATCCAATATCACTCAATGATTCTTTATCAGTTGTATCCACAATTGGTGGTGCATAATAAGCCCCTATATTTTTAATATTTGCTCCATCTCTAGTATTGATAATAGTCACACGAATTTTAGAAATTACAACATCTTCAAATTGAAGTAGTCTTTTATATCCAATAGTTGTTCCTTTGGTTAATATTTTCCATTCATTATCAAATAATCCTTCCACTTTGAAACTTTCTACTCGTTGTCCTTTTTGTATATCTTCCTGAAGCATTATTGTATTTATAGTGTCTACTTCTTTCAGGTTAAATTCTTTTGTCTCACCGATATTGGCTTCCCAATAAATTGAAGAATTACTTAATTTATTATTTTCAAAAACCGTTTTCAGATAAGAACTAAATTCCTTCAAACGTAATACATCCACTTCGTTTATTTGTCCACGTGTATCAGGAGGAATATTAAGTAATAAAACAGAATTCATGCCTACCGATTTAAAATAAATATTTGCTAATTCCTGAAGTGATTTAATTTGTCCATCTTGATCAGGGTTATAAAACCAGCCTGGTCTAATAGAAACATCAACTTCAGAAGGATACCAATATAGTGTGTTTGTTTTTGAAATAAGTGTTCTACTACCTAAATCTTCAGAAGTAGGTTTTAATTCAAGTCGTTTATTTTCATTAATAATATTTTTGTTAATATCTGGATTAAGTGGGGTAACACTCCATTCAGTTTCTCTACCAAGTCCTTTTTCATTTCCAACCCAACGAACATCGTTTCCCATAATAGCCTTAACTGCTTTTGGTTGAAGGCTATCAATAACATTATAGAAACTTTCCCAGTCATATTCTTGTAGTTTTCCATTTGGTCCTTCACCATTTGCACCGTCAAACCATACCTCATGAATTTCACCATAATTAGACAATAATTCAGTTAATTGGTTGATAAACATTGTATTATATGCTTTGGAGTCGCCGTAGTTTGGGGCGTTTCTATCCCATGGAGAAAGATAAACTCCAAATTTCATATCAAATTTGTCGCAAGCATTTTTTACTTCGCGAACAACATCACCCTGACCATCACGCCAAGAAGAAAATTCAACTGAGTGATTAGTAGTTTTGGTCGGCCATAAACAAAAGCCATCATGATGTTTAGCAGTTAAAATAACCATTTTAAATCCAGTTTCTTTTAAATTGCTTACCCATTGCTCTGCGTTAAAATCTGTAGGATTGAATAAATCTGGGTCTTCTGTTCCTTCTCCCCATTCACGATTTGTAAATGTATTCATTCCAAAATGAATGAAAGCTGTCAGTTCCATTTGTTGCCAAGCATATTGTTGTGCTGTTGGAACTACATGTGCTGCAATTTTTACTTTTTCTTCTTCTGATATGTTTTCAGGAAAATCAACAACCTTTATGAAAAATGTATTCTTGTATTGAGAGCATGACATAAAAAGCAAACCCGCAAAAAAGATATATAAAATAAACTTTCTCATTCAAGCAAATTAATTATTATAAACAAAGATACATGGTTTTGTTCAAAATACAAATAAAAAAAGCCACCCGATAGGGGAGGCTTCATACACTTATGTGTAATTTCTTTTTTACTTACTCAACAACAGCAGCAAGTGAATCAGCGCCAGCACTTAAAGTGTCAGCAAGAGCAGCGATGCTGTCAGCTTGTGCTTGAGCTACACTGTCAGCATAAGCAACAGCAGCAAGACTGTCAGCTGTAGCTTGTTCTGCCTGAGCTTGTTTGTTATTATTGCAAGAAGCTAAACCAATAGTAGCAGCAATAACTGCGAATAATAATACTTTTTTCATTTTTCCAAAATTTAAACGATAAATAAATATTTATTTCTAAAAACGATGCAAAGTTACTTCAAATTTATGTTCTACAACATATTTGCAACCATTAATTATGTTAAATAAAGTTAATCAATTGTATTGTTGATTATTAAATTCATGCTGACTCCATCATACAGTTTTAAAGAGCATTAATTCCCTTTTTTATAACCTTATTTTACCAATAATTGTAGTACAAATTAATCCTGATATAAGTATCTTTTTATACTATGTTTAGGAGTTTTTTCAAATTCCTTTTCCATTATTTCAATATATGCAATTTTTTCATATCTTGATAAACTATTGTTTGCGCGATTAAGATTTTCTTTCATAACTTTTTCAATCGCTTCAGGAGTATTAATATTATTTTCTTTTAAAGTAGTGTGATCTGGATAAATAAGAGCAATCAGCTTTTGATCTTTATCGATAACGAGACTGTCTTGAACATAGGGGAGATTGTTAAGTTTAGCCTCAATTTCTTCAGGATAAATATTTTGTCCATTAGCACGAAGAATCATTGTTTTTATGCGACCCTTAATAAAGATCGTTTTTCCTTTCATTACACCGAAATCTCCAGTTTTGAGCCACCCATCTTCAGTAAAAGTAGCTTTGGTTGTTTCTGGGTTTTTATAGTAACCCATCATAACATTTTCACCTTTCACTTGAATTTCACCTGGAATATTTTCTCCGTCAAGTGAATCTATACGAGCATCCATAACTTTATCTAGGACAGATCCACACGAAGTTGGAACATATTTTGAATGATTGATATAAGCAATAAGTGGAGCACATTCTGTCATGCCATATCCAACAGTGTATGGAAATTTTATTTTATGAAAAAATTTTTCCACTTCTTCACTTAAGGGTGCGCCACCCATAATAACCTCTCTAAAATTACCTCCCAATGCGGCTGTTAGTTGTTTTTTTATTTTTTTGTAGATAATTCCACGAATGCCAGGAATCTTTAGTAAAAAATTCATTTTTGGTGTTTGAATAATCGGTAAGATGCGTTTCTTATATATTTTTTCCAAGATAAGAGGAACGCTGATGATCAGGTTTGGTTTTATTTTTGTGAATGCTTTAATTATATTTTGAGGTGTGGGTTGGATTCCAAGCAATGTTACATGAACACCTTCTGAAAGTGCATATAATAAATCGAATGCACAACCATAAGTATGTGCAAGAGGAAGAAATGCTAAAATTCGATCACCTGGCAACAAAATATATTGTTTATGCGACCATGTCAATATACTTGCATAATTATTTGCCGAAATCATGACTCCTTTACTAAAACCGGTAGTACCTGAAGTATAATTAAGACAAACTAATTCACTATTGTCCACATATGGATATTTTAAATCCTCTTTAGAGTAACCATTTGGATAAATTTCGTTAAACAGTTTGTCAATGTTATGAAATTTCTTTGACGTTTCTTCTGAATCACTTTTCAAAAGCTCAAATGTAGGTATTTCAATTACATTGATATTCGTATTGTCTATGGATAATTTATTCCAAATATTTCCATTGATAAATACTAACTTGGACTCAGAATGTTCAATTATGTTCTCCATGCTCTCGGGATTGAATTCATGCAGAATAGGAATAATAACAGCTCCATAGGTAATCGTACCCAAAAATACAATTCCCCATGATGTGTGATTTTTACCAATCAGTGCAACTTTGTCGCCTTTCTGAATTCCAAACTCCTTAAATAATATATGTAGCTTTGATATTTGAGCAGCTAATTCCCCATATGTATATGAATTACCATCTTGATAGTCTTGTAATCCGGGAAGATTCCAATTCTTAAGGAAGCTTTTTTCAAATAGTTCAATAAAATTTTGATCAATCATCTGTAATGAAATTTTGATTTATTATTTTGGAAATTGCACGTTTTTGATGTTTTTGTGCAAAAATAATATCAACTTTTATAAATGACAAGTAAAACGATCAATAATTCACTTGAAAAGTTGTAATTTTGTGTTTTATATTTAAATTTCATGATAGATTATACTATATTTCAAAATAAAACTGCAGCATATTATACGCTTGGATGCAAATTAAACTTCGCAGAAACATCATCTATTGGCAGACAATTAGCCAATTCAGGAATCGTAAAAGCGGGTAAAGGACAAAAAGCTGATATTTGTTTAATCAACACCTGCTCGGTTACTGAATTAGCTGATAAAAAATGTAGACAAGCAATTCGTAAAATGATTAATCAACATCCTGATGCATTTGTCATAGTTACAGGATGTTATGCTCAATTGAAACCTGAAACAATTGCTGATATTGAAGGTGTAGATTTAGTTTTGGGTGCTGAACAAAAACTTGACGTACTTCAGTATATCGACAATATTGAAAAGAAAGAACATGGAGTAGTGGAAACTTCTAAAACTACTCATATTAAAACTTTTGTTTCGTCGTGTTCAGCTGATGATAGAACTCGCTATTTCTTAAAAGTTCAAGATGGATGTGATTATTTTTGTTCATATTGCACAATTCCTTTTGCAAGAGGTAGAAGTCGAAATGGTTCAATCAATGATTTAGTGAGTCAGGCTCAAGTAGTTGCTGCAGATGGTGGTAAAGAAATTGTATTGACAGGTGTAAATATAGGTGACTTTGGACAGACAACAGATGAATCATTTTTTGAATTGGTAAAAGCTCTCGATGAGGTGGAAGGAATTGAACGCTTTAGAATTTCATCAATTGAACCAAATTTGTTGACTGACGAAATCATAGATTTTGTTGCTCATTCAAAACGATTCGCACCGCATTTTCATATTCCTTTACAAGCAGGGAGTGATGAAGTTTTAAAACTAATGAAGCGGAAATACGATACAAAACTATTCAGACACAAAATAGAAAAAATTAAAACAGTTATTCCCAATGCATTTATTGGTGTTGATGTAATTGTTGGTGTTAGAGGAGAAACAGATGAATATTTTGCAGATAGTGTGAAATTTATAGAATCACTCGATATTTCTCAACTTCATGTGTTTACTTATTCGGAAAGACCTGGTACTCAAGCTTTGAAAATCGATTATGTGGTTGATCCTAAGGTGAAACATACACGCAGTAATACATTACTTGAAATCTCAGAACAAAAACACAGATTATTTTATGAATCACAAATAGGAACATCACGAAAGGTGTTGTTCGAAAATACAAGGCACGGAAAAATGATGCATGGTTTTACTGAAAATTATGTGAAACTTTATGCTCCTTTTAACTCCAAACTCGTAAATCAAGTAATTACAGTTGTAGTAGGAGAGTACAATAATGAAGAAATAGCCATGCAAGCTATTTACTAAAAAAATACTAATCGTGAGTAATAAATCTACAAAAAAAAGTTTCGGATTCTATGTGATATACATCTTTGCATATTTACATGCACTTTTACCATGGTGGTTATTATACATATTTTCTGATATTCTTTTTATACTTATTTATTATGTAGTAAAATACCGCAGAAAATTAGTAAGTTTGAACTTACGTAATTCTTTCCCCGAAAAATCAGATAAAGAAATTAAGAATTTACAGAAACAATTTTACCACTTTTTGTGTGATTATTTTGTGGAAACACTTAAAATGGTAAGAATGACCGAGGAAGAGGTAGGCAAGAGAATGAAATTCACAAACCTCGACATGATTATTGAACTTACTAAGAAAGGTAATTCATGTCTTTTAAGTATGGGCCATTATGGTAATTGGGAATGGGTGACTTCAATAGGACTACATATAGTAAACAATGTGAAGAAGGGGCAGGTCTATAAACGATTGAACAGCAAAGCGTTTGACGAATTCTTTCTTTATGTGCGGGAAAGATACACAACTAAATGTGTTGAAATGAACGAAATATATAGGACAGTGATACTTAATAAAAGAGAAGGAAACGCAATGATTATTGGATTTTTAAGCGATCAGCATCCTCCTCGTTATCAAGATGAATATTGGACAACATTTCTAAATCAGGATACACTCACTCTAACAGGGTTAGAACAAATTGCGGCAAAAATGGGTTTTGCAATTGCATATTTGGATATAAAGCGAATCAAAAGAGGATTTTACGAAGGTACATTCAAGTTGATTACTACAAATGCCTCAAAAGAACCCAAATTTTCCATAATGGAAAAATATATGCGCAACCTTGAACAAACTATTTTGTACGATCCTGCATACTATTTATGGTCTCATAACAAATGGAAGTTTAAAAAACAAAGAACTGAATAATCATGAAAACGGCGGTAATAATTTTAAATTGGAATGGTAAGAAATTGTTGGAAACTTTTTTTCCGATAGTGATATCTCATTCAGTATCGCAAAATTCAACAGTAATAGTAGCAGATAACGGTTCAACAGATAATTCCGTATCGTTTCTTAAAAAAAACTATCCTCAAATACCTCTAATCCTGTTTGAAAAGAATTATGGATTTGCCGAAGGATATAATAAAGCTATTGAACAGGTTGATTGTGAATATGTTGTGCTGCTAAATTCAGATGTAAAAACAACAGATGGATGGCTTTCTACATTAATAAATTTCATGGATTCACATCCCGAAACTGCATGCGTTCAACCTAAAATACTATCATATGATAATCCCGAATGTTTTGAATATGCCGGAGCGTCAGGAGGGTTTATCGACAAATACGGATACCCTTTTTGCAGAGGTCGATTATTAAATCATGTTGAAAAAGATAATGGTCAGTATGATGATACAATTCCAGTGTTTTGGGCTACGGGAGCATGTTTATGCATTCGTCGAAAAGTTTATCTTGAAGCAGGAGGATTAGATGCAGGATTTTTTGCCCATATGGAAGAAATTGATTTATGTTGGCGATTAAATTCCAGAGGATTGCAAATTGAATGCGTGCCAACATCAGTAGTTTATCATGTAGGCGGTGCATCGCTTAATAAAGAAAATCCACAAAAGACGTATCTCAATTTCCGGAATAATTTACTGATGCTTTATAAAAATGTACCTAAAAACGAAATAAAAAAAACAATGTTTATACGCAATCTGCTTGATTTATTGGCAATGATCCATTTTATTCTTTTTGGTAAATGGGAAAATGCTATAGCTGTATTGAGAGCTGTGCGAGACTTTCAAAAAATGAAAAAAGATTATCGAGATTTGCGTAAAGAAAACCTTAGTAAAACAACCGTTCTCAAAAGTCCTTATCAACTTAATGGAAGCTTTTTATGGCATTTCTATATAAAAGGAGAGAAAACCTTTAAAGAAATCACAAAAACAACTCATTAATAATATGATGAAGTCCATTAATTAATTGAATTACAATGGAAATGATATTTGAAGTCAACTAATTAACTTTTATTCTCTCAATTATTTTAAATAACCAATATAAGTTTGTGTTATTTTTGAAAACTAATTATCTTTGCATAGTTAATAATATTAGCAATTTACAATTATAAAAAATTATCATTATGGCTTACGTAATTAGTGAAGATTGTATTGCTTGCGGTACTTGTATTGATGAATGTCCCGTAAGTGCTATTTCTGAAGGAGATATTTATCATATCGATCCAGATGTATGTACAGATTGTGGCACATGTGCAGAAGTATGTCCTACCGAAGCAATCCATCCGGCAGAATAAAATACCGGTTCTACAAAAGAAAAATTGAAGACTGAACATTTGTTCGGTCTTCTTTTTTTTGTAAACATATTTCAGGAGATATATAGTAAATTTCCATTTTACTATAAAAATAATATAAATGATATCGAATGGGTGGCAGAACAACAGACACAAGCTGATGAAGAGTTCGCAACCTTGAATGAAGATATTGAAATCTACATTAATTACGTAACATTACTTAATACAATTTTTACTCTATATACTTGTCAAAAACCTCCTTATACCCATCAACCATTTTTGCCCACGAATAATGTCCCATCGTATATTTTCGACCTTTTTCCGATAATGTTTTGAGTCGTTCTTTATCACTTAGAAGTTCATGAATCTTGTCAGCCCAAGCCTGTGCGTCACCACCTGGTAATAGATAACCATTTTCTCCATCAATCACAGCATCTGTAATTCCTTCAATTCCCGAAGCAAGTACAAACGTGCCTCTCATACTGGCTTCAAGTGCCACAAGACCAAAACCTTCAATATCTCCTTCGAAATGAAGATTAGGCATGACAAACAGATCAGCAAGAGACAAAACTTGCAATAAGTCGTCATATTTAATCTTTCCCAAGTGATGAGCATTTTCCTGCAAAATCAGTTCGCGAGCAACATTTGTCGCGTCAGTAGACATTCCAAGCATTAATTGCACATTTTGATGTAGTGAGTTTTCGAATTTACGCATCGCTTTTTCCATTCTGTTAGGATCATTTTTCAGTGGACCAATCATCAAAAAGATGATATCTTTATGCAATAAAGGCATCACATTTTTTAGGAACCAAGAAAAACCCTTTCGTTTTACAGGTCGTCCTGTAGATACTAGAATATGTTTTCCCGTAATATCAATTCCATATTTGTTCTTCATCCTTTCAACAATTGTTCGATCAAATGGAACAGACGCCATACTACAGTCAACGCCATTTCTAACAACAAAAGTAGAATCTTCTAGAAAACCTCTTTTCACACATTCATTTCTTGTAGATTCACTTACACTGATGGACGCTGTATATTTCGTCAATCTTGGTACAAGTTTATGCTGAAAATAACCTAAAGGATAAACTATATCAAGACCATGAATAGTAATCACTATTGGAATCTTTGTATATTTTTGTAACCAAAGACTAATAACTCCCATTGATCCATCATTCAGGTGGATTAACTTAATATTTGGATGCTCTTTAAGCATTTTTATTACCTTCGACCGCAAATTAATAAACCAAGCAACTTTATAGTTTTCTTGTTCATAGGCAATAACATGAGTAATATAGTAGTACGATAATCCATTGATTAATTCGTAACTTTGTTTTTCCATGCCACCTATATGTGGGGGATACTTATATGTGATGCACAGAATTTCCGTCATTTATTTCTTTATTATTTGATGTTTTAGATGTTATCAACCAGAAAATGCCCGCTACCAGCACCCAAAATAATTGACGTGCCCGTCTCATTAATGAAACCACTAGCCATACTTCGTTACTTTTTATGCCTATGGCATCCAGCATAACTTTATTTCCATATTCTTCAATACCTAATTGTCCCGGTATAACAGAGCCGATTGTTTTAAAAATGATAACACCCATTTCTACAGCAACTGCATCCAGAGGTGTAATATGCACGTTTAGCATATTCAAAATAATATAAAACTCCATTGCCCCAAAAATCCATTGAAAAGCAGATAAAATAAATGCAAATAAGAATTTACCTTTATTGTCAATAAAGTAATCGTGAAGAATATTATTTATATTATAACAAGATTCAATCACTTTATCTGTAAGTAAAGACCAATTTGTTTTAATCCTTAAATTCTCCACAAAATTACCAAAGTACATTTTTGGATGCAGGAAGAATCTTGCAATTAAATAGATGACTCCAACTAAAATAAGAACTAAAAGTATAATATACAGTACGTTTTGATTGTTTAATTGTCCCACAGTTAAGTACATCAAAGCATATACCATTAGAATGATTGCAGAAATAATGGTAAGAGCTCGTAATAAAAAAAGAGAACTCAATCCATGCTCACCCGAAATCCCTTTCTTTTTCAAATACATTATTTTAACTCCATCACCAGCCAAAATGCTTGTAGGATTAAATGCTGCTAGCATATCCCCAACATTTTTGATCATGAAAACCTCATAGAAATGCGTTTTCTTCACTTCCTTTCCCATACATAACATCCACGCGAATGATGTAGAAATATAACTTAACAAAGAAAAGAATACTACTCCTATGATCATACCAGGAGTTTCGTATAGATATTCTTTCAAAGTATGAAAATCGATACTTGAAACGAAACGAGCAAGCAAAAGAAATACAAAGACCAAAAAGCCAATGATTATATGTTTCTGATATCTTTTTATTAAATCTATGAATTTCATCTCACTCTTTAACTACTTTTTTTTCAGCCAGGTTAGTAATATCTTTGAAATAGACATCTGTCAGATTATCCCAACTCATGTGAGATGTAAATTGATAACCTGCCTGTTGCATTCTGGCTTTCAATGCTTTGTCGTTTAGTAATAGTTTTATTTTTTCAATATAGTCTTTTGGATCATTTGGTTCACACAGTAAACCTGTAACCCCATCTTCAACAAGTGCCTGAGAACCTCCGCCACGAGCAATAACTGGAACACATCCACAAGCCATTGCTTCAATCACAACATTGCCAAAAGATTCAGATATTGATGGGAATACAAACACATCGGTCGAAGCATAAACGTCACCAAGAACTTCATGATCAAGATAACCCAGAAAAAAAGCATCAGGCATCCTTTCTCTTGCAGCCTCTTCTGCAACTCCATTTCCTACAATGATAAAATTTACATCTAAATTTTGTGCTTTAGCTTCATCGTAAATATCAAAAAGCGTTTCAACATTCTTTTCCCATACAATTCGGGAAGCATATAAAAGTGAAGGCTTATCATTACCTGTTAGTTTTTTTAAGGACTCTTCATTTCTCTGATGAGGATGAAATAGTGAAACATCTAAACCCCTGTGCCATTGTTTTAACTGTTTTCTGTCCACGCCACTTACTTCCACCAATTCATTTATCATAAATTGAGTAGGCACGTACACAATATCGCAGTTATTATAAATTTTGCGATAATAATCAGAAATAACCTTTTCTAAAGGCTTAATTAAAAATGGCAGGTGTTTGAAATAATATTTAATATAAGAAATAAAGTGCGTGTGATAAATAGACAAAACCCGTATTCCATTTCTTTGCGCATAATTCAAGGCAAAAAAACCTATGATAGATGGCGTAGAGATATGAATTACATCAGGTTTAAACTCATCCAACTTTTCTAATAGCGTATTTTTGCGTAAACCCGGAAGTGCTAATTTGTAACTAATATTAAAAGGAATAACGATAGAAGGGACTTTATAAACTTTATACTTAAAGTCGTGTTTGGGCGCAGTACCACAGAAGAACATATACTCAAAACGATCTTTGGGTATTCTGTCGATCAGCTGATACATAGTCTTTATTGCGCCGTCAAAATCTTTTATAAGTATATCGGTAAAGAAAGCGACCTTTATCTTTTTCTGGACATTCATAAATTTTCTCAATAGATTTCCCCAAACATATACAATTGGCAATGTTGTTGGGTATTTTGATTTTCGTTTGTATATCCTGTCGATATAATACTAACTAAAAAATTGTTCAAAGTTACAATTTTTTGTTTAATCATAAAACATTATGTAAAAGTAAGTCAGATTAGTTTATCAGTTTATTTTTCGTTACTCACATGCATCTCACATGCTTTACAATCAAATGTGAGTTTCAGTCGTAATCTATTATTTATTAAATAAAAAGGTTCACGATATGGCGATTTTTCATTTATTTCTTTTGGACACCATCCCAGTGCATATTTCAAGCAATGTTTTGTAAACATCAGTGAAACATTCTGTTGAGGTTGTACTTCAAATGCCGGTTGAATAACCTTACTTCCATGTTGCAAATAAAAAGAACGACTCTTTTCATTCGATACATTTCCCAAATAAGTAAGCTCTTTTATTGAAAAAGCATGTGATGTAGGTTGAATCCGTTT
>Ga0265294_10003534_pt1 | contig 19946 bp, 18 predicted proteins | sample MunlanPumphouse3_FD_192504 | JGI IMG/M metagenome (GOLD analysis project Ga0265294, IMG submission 192504) | Groundwater microbial communities from a municipal landfill in Southern Ontario, Canada - Pumphouse #3 | ecosystem: Environmental > Aquatic > Deep subsurface > Groundwater | place...
AGAAGACAATGAGCCTTTAGGGTTTCAACCCTTGATTTGATGGATTGATGGATAGAGACACTCAGAACGACCTATATACAGCAATAAGCATAGTTTAGAGATATACTTCAGAGTCCGATCTGTGGTGCTTTATCCGGGAAATGGCCACAAAATCCTGAGAAACGCAAGTCTCAGGAGCGCCAAAACACGCTATGCAAGAGCAAAGATCAGGAATATCATGAAAATGTCAATAAAAACGTGTCAGGAAACGCAGAGATTACGATAGGTGCAGTCTTCGCATTTCCGCACTTCGGCTTTTGCGTTCGGGAAGGATCCTTCATTAATAATCTTAAAGATATCATCCACGATGGCAAGGGCTTTATGTTTCATCTGCTCAGTAATCACAATGGGTTCCAGATGGTTTTTGGATCGGACATAGACGAGAAAGGCCTGATTCACCGGCACATTGAAGTTTTCCTGGATCAAGATGGCATAAAGGCTTTGCTGCATCAGATGAGTCTTGAAGACTTTGTTTTCCCAAAGGGCATATTTGTAGTCCAGGGGGGCAGCGCTGTCATCATTCAGAAAGAGCACTTCATCGATCTTGCCCACAAGGTGATACTTGTCTGAGCTCAGATACGCATCCAGGATTTTGTCCTTTACGCCGATCCTGGAGCGCAGATAGTCTTTGTTTTGCACCAGTTTGAGATTATGGATGTCCCGCCCTTTGTTAACCAAGTGACGGCGATGTTCATGCTGATCGATCTTGAGGACATTCATAAAAAAGACGAATCTGGGGCAGAATAGGTATTCGATAACTTCAGATGGCGTAATAAACTGAAAGTCCATGGCGTTACATCAAGAGCGCTTTGAGCTCGTCGGTGATCAGAGCTTTATCAAAAGCCTGCCCTAGCAGGATGCAATTGTTGAAATCTTCACGGCACATGGGGAAGATATACACCTTGTCTTGATCCGGATTGATCAGATCTTCGAGGATGGTGCGCAGTTCCTTGCATTGGGTGCGGTTCAATTCACCCAGCCAGACGGAGTATTGGACGCGGTAGATGCCGGACTTTTCGCAGCATTTGACCACTTTGTTGCGGATCCGGTCTTGCACGATGTCATACATCACCCAGGTGAGCATCAATCCTCCTCATCACTAAAAACAAGCTTGGGGTTTATGAAGTTTTCAAGCTTTCTCGCAACTGATGCCTCCAGATAGTTTTCCTTTTTTCCGATCAGGAAATTGGCAAAGCTGTGGGCATCGGTTTGGATGCGGTCGATCCTTTTGCGGTTCTTATTGCGGTAGCGTTCGATCTGATCCAGATATTCTAGCAGGTAGGGGGCAAAGAACTTTTTGCCATCAGTGCTGAGATTCAGGCCTTTGTGAACGCTATCCAGGTATTCCGCTTTGCATTTGCCACGCGAAAAGAGGTAGAAGACGGGCTCATCGGCCAGGACGCGAAAGGGCTCAATAAAATCGAAGACAAAGCTCTTCTTGTTGTAATTGTCACTATGTAGCAGACCGATGAAGGGATCCAGTCCGGCAATCACCAAGGCGCGTTCTGTCTTTGAATACAAGATTCCGTAAGCATAGTTCAGAAAGGCATTGAAGGCGTCTTTAGCCGGTCTGGAGCTACGGCCTTGAAAGGCCCATTGTTCCGGCAACATCATGCTGAGCAGAGCAAAGTAGATCCTGGAAGCACTGCCTTCCAAGCCCATGAAAGTGGGGCTCAGCTCTTCCAGGCTGCCCTCGGAACTGTAGATGGAGATCGCGTAATTGCGCAGGAGTTCCAGCTTTTGTTTATGCTCTTCCTCAATCCAATCACGTTTGGAAAATAGGGTCTTGATCAAACGGTACTGATTCATGATCTTGAGGCAGATCCAGCGCTTGATGAAGTCCAGACCCAGGGCATCGGAGATCATTTCCAATTGCCTTCTGCGGATCAAGACCGTGCTACCAATCTTGGGAAACCAAACTCTGGCATAAGGATTGCCATATTGATCCAGCATCACCACATCGATGTTGTGTTCCATGGCCAATTGGATAGCATCGGAGCTGATCTGAACCGCATTCGCGATGACGATGCTTGTAACCTTTTGCGGTGATATCTTGATCTTCTTTTCATCCACCCAGATTTCAAACATATCATCTTTTTTGCGGATGGCAGAGCCGTAGGTGTTTAAATGCAGTTCCATAAGCTATAGTGACAGGGCAGAGCCCTTTTCTGTGGGTTCAGTCAGAAACCCGGTTTCGTTGCTGTAGGCCTTCATAACGTCATCCAGTGGGATGTAATAGATGTAATCATCCAGTTTTTGCACATAAGAGGTCTCGATGCTGTAGTTTTTAAATTCGGAGGGCTTGAGGTTGATCTGGAACCGGGCGAGGCTGATGTATGCTTTGGCAATGCTTAGCCTGGCTTTGGATTCCTCATGTTCCTCAAGATGCTTTTTGTCTCTCAGAAGCTCGCGGGCCTCAAGCAATCTATCCATGCTCCTCTGTGCTTCATCGGTGAGTAGCAGATAGACAGAGATGGTGGCATATTGATCTTCAATGATGCGGAAGCGATCGATAGCCAATTGCCCTTTGATCTCCTGATCGTAATTCAATTCCCTGATTGCGCTTAGGATTGCCTTAGCCTCAGCAGAAAACTCCAGACTGTGATAGTATTCGTAAATTGCCCTGGGGAAATCCCGGCTTTCCAGAGCTTCGTGTCTGTAAAGTAACTCCTTGGTTTTGGCTAAAATGTACTTGTCATACACTTGCGTGGAATAGTCCTTCCCATCTTTCATGAGGTTCAGCAGATGCATCTCGCCACCCAAAACGCCCAGCTCTCCATGACGGTTGCATCTTCCGGCAACCTGGATCACGGAATCCAGAGGGCCAAGATCACGATAGACACGGCAAAAACTGAGATCAACCCCTGCTTCGATGAGCTGAGTTGATACCAGAATGATCCTTTCTTTGGCCTCCAACGCTGTTCGGACATCCTCAATTCTCTTGATTCTACAGGCCGGAGTGTGCAGCGTGGTGAGGCAGAACACTCTGTAGCTTTTGCCATATCGCTCTTGCAGTTGGGTATACAGGTCGATGGCAGATCGCTTTGTGTTCATTACAAAGAGCGCATTGTCAATGCCCTCAAGCTCTACCCTTTGAGCGAAATCCTCCAGTTCGCAGGGGTCTTTGTGGATAAATAGTTTCACCCGATTGAACACGGGGTGCTCAAAGAGCTGATCAGGACTAAGCTCAATGTAGCTTTGGGGCTCATAGATAAAGGGCTGAGTGGCTGTGCAGGTGAGGATATAAGTATCAAATCGCTCGGCCAGTACTTTGAAGATTATCCTGAGCAGAAGGTAATACTTGGGTGGAAGGCTTTGCACCTCGTCCAGGAGCAGAATGGAATTGATGATATTGTGTAGCTTGCGTACCAGTGAATTGCGTGACCCGATCAGAGAGTGAAAGAGCTGCACGAAGGTGGAAATCACGCAGGCCGCATTCCATGAGTCTGCCACCAGATTGTCGTTCATGTAGTCATGATAATCGTATTCATCATTGGCATCAGGACGGGAAAAATCCACGAGATGGTGATGCTTCAATAGTATTGTAGTGTTGCCGGGATCAAAGCCATTGCTTTTCAAGACCTGTTCCACTACATCGTGATTTTGATCGATAATTGAGGTGTAGGGTAAGCAGTAAATCACTCTTCTAGGGCCGGGCAAAGCGTCCTGCAAAGACTCCGCAAAGCCCAGACAGGCTAGGGTTTTGCCGCTACCCGTGGGTGCGCTGAGGGCATAGGTCTTGGTCTTGTCTGTTTTCGCAAATGAAGCAGCCTGGAGCAATTCACCCCTGATCCGGTTCAGATCATCCTCTGTTTTGGAAAAAGAGGCTAAGTGCTTTGCTGGTGAGAAGGAAATGTCCTGCCGCAAGCTTTCGTCTGGATCATGGTTAATCCGGGCAGCATCATACTTATCGGAATCGATCAATACAGAGTAAAGCAGGTTTTGAATAAAGAAGCGCTCGATGGCATTTTCTGCATCATCACTGGGTCGGATATCTTCCAAGGCATAAGCAAGCTCCATTACTGATTCTTTGTTCAGCTTGGGCAGTAAGATGTTGTGTTCTGCAACAAAGCTTTGCAGTTCGTGATCTCTCTCTATTTGGAGAAGGATGTCATCGTAGATCTTCAGGGTATTCGCGATCAGGATTCCTTGATCCAAACCCTCAGAACCGAAGGAACTGAGGTTGCCATGATGCCTTTGCACCGCTTTGAAGCCGATGATGGCAAAGTCCTGCCAAGCTCGTTCATTGATGAGATTGTGATACAGAATGATGGCTGAGATCAGGCTGTGTCTGGAATAGATGGAGCGCTCGCCTCCATTGATATAGGCTTGGAAGAAACTGCTTGCCTTGCCGATATCATGCAATAAGCCTACGCGAAAGGCCAGACGCACCAGATCATCTTTAACAATGGACAAAGTGGACAGAGAAAGCCTTTGGATGCGGGCCTGGCAGCCCTGCGCAACATTCGTAAGATGCACAGTCAAAGGCTTTCTCTGATAGTCTTTGTAGGCCGGATGGGAGATTATCATTAGAGGAAGCTGATCCTTGTCTTCTCTTCGTTCTGCAGCTCGATGAGATCGGAAAATTGACCCCTGAGCCGCTGACCCGAAGTTTCCATTACCACGTCCGCAAAGCGAACGGACCGCCGATAACTGGACTTCCCTTTGGTCTCCAGAGCCTGCTCCAAAGGCATGCGCTCAATATTGATATGGAAACTGGATGAATCCAGCTCTGCTATCTGATCCTTGGAGAGCACGGAATCCACATATTCAGAGGTATCAAGCACCGAAAAGTCAGCTTTGCTGAACTTCCGCAAGAGCTCGATCTCAGCTCTGAATTGCCTTTGGCCCAGATACACATCAAAGCCAAGACTCTGCGCTCTGATGCGGGCTTCCAGGGAGTCCAGAGCGGGTTCTGCTCCTTGCCTGATGCCCAAATAGATTGTCCAGCTTAGTTTCTGCTCTTTGCTTGCCATCAAGAGTTCCAGACGGCATTGCTTATGGCCGGAAACGTCGTTGATATTCTTCTCGTCACCCACATAGTTCATGGTGAAGAACTGTTTGCGATGTTCAGTACCTTCAGGGATGCGGATTCCCACCCCCAGGTTTTCTGAACAGAGCGTCTGATAATATGAATCCCGGGGTAGCATCAGGATGGAAGCTACCAGTCCGCAAATCGCTGTGCGAGGTGGGATAGTGTAGCTCAGCGAGGACGCATTGGTGTAAAACTTGCGAAAATGCGCCAGATTTCCGGATAGCCTGAGCTCCAGAATGGTGTCAAAGTTCTTTGATGCGTTCATGATATCCCCCTGTTACAGAAGGGATAACTCATGTTTCCAGTCCCCGTTGATAAAGATTGATTCAAAGTTATCGATCTCCAGCTGATCATCTTTGAAGCAGTGAATCTTGCTGATCTTGTCCTTATTCGCCTGCAGGTAAGTGATCAACTTGCTAATATCAAGCTTGTAATCATCCGGCTTGCGGATCAGGCGCAGGTTTTCGGCCACAACACTGCTTTTGCCGATGATTTTGATCATGGGACGCAGATCCTTGAGGAACTGATCCTTACTCTTCAGTTCCATACGTAGATAGAGACGGGGATACTGCCCGATTTTGGAGCGTGTCCTGGCCAGCGGTATGGCTTTGAGGATGGCCTCATCAAAAAGGCTAAGGTCATCATCAGTTAGTTTGGTGGTTTGAGCCGCGTTGGCATTGATGCTGCCGGAAAAGGCCAGTAGAGAATAATGGATACGGTAATCTTTGCCGATCCCCTGCCCGGAGGAAAAGCTGGAAGTAATCGTGCTGCTATCTACCATTTCCACCGGATGCAGGGAGTAGCCCCAGTTGAATTGAACTGGCCCGGTGTAATGCCCTTCTTCTCGGGTGTCTTCTGCAGTCACAGCGCCAAACATGCGCACATCCACGAGATCCGTGTGGGTGAGTTTGCCTTCCTTGATTTGCTTGTTTCGCTCTTTGGCATCCTTGGCTTTGGCAGTGATAAATATCTCCTTGGCTTTGATGGATTCAAGGTAGTCACGGATGTATCGCTTTAGCCGGACATCTGAGACCAGGTTTGTGGAAGTGTCGTAATCCATTCTGGGCTTGTTTTCATTGTCCATATCCCCATTGGGATTACACATTTGCGCGTCGTAAAGGAAGAGGATTTCAGAATTGCGGTTAATCATTTTTTGCCTCCAGGCTGTCTTTATTTGCTTGTTGTTTCTTGTATTCCATGATGCCTACATAGCTGTTGTAAGCCCTTCCGCTAAGGATGTGAAAGACGGTTTCTTCGGGACTGAACGAGCTGCTGACAAGATTGTTCATGCATTCTCGATAGTAAGCGTCAGTAATGGGGTCATTATAGACATCCCATACTTCGCGAAGATCGTCAATTACGGCCATTACTGATTTCACTTTCTGGACCGGAATACCACGCAAGTTAAGCTTGCTAATGGCGGTTTTTCGGATCCCTTTTTCCCTTTGCTTTCTCTCAATCTCTGAGATGTAAACCCCCATGATAAACAGGCCTTGGGCAAGATAGTTGCTTTGATACACCTCGGAGTTGTTAGCAAAGTAGTCCAGAAGTGACGCTTTTTCCAATGTTGTGGTCATGTTTCTTTCCTCCCGGCTTTTCAGCCCTCGTAGTTGGTTAAAATGGATTAGATGCTTGATATACAATGTCATGATGTATGCTGAGAGATCCAAAGCATACGTGGAATGGTCTCCAATGTTGTTGCGTTTACGCGAATGGATATCAACAAATTGCTTGATAATCGTGTCGTAACTCAGGGACTGAGAGTATAGATAAATTGATAGCAAGCTGAGGATATCGCGGTTGATTTTCTGGTATTCGAGGGGTTTCAGATTGGGGTGTGATTCCTGAGATGGCAATAGTAAAAAGCGTAAGCCTTCAAATGACAGGCCATAGTCGCTATTAAAGAGCTCCGGCAAGCCACATTCCAGGCTCATTTGATCCAGATTCTCGCATTTCTGAATCAATGAAGCCAGACTAATGCCTTTGATCAATTGACTCACGATGAATTCCTGACTGGTGGCACTTGGTTTGCTGTAGAAAAACAGGGAGAATCCCCTAAGACGCGTTTGTAACTGTTTAACTATGCCAAGCGAAGTCTGATATTCTGTTTTCTCTCTGCGGCGTAACAACTTTGGGATGGATTGAATGCCATCCGGCGCAAGAGTTTGCCCATCATTAGATGCGAAAACATCGAAGTCCGGGAGCACAAAACAGTTCAAGCCAAAGAGATATGTCTTGAACTTGCTGCTTACATATTGGGATCCCACCGTTACTTCGTTGTAACAATCCTGGCAGAGTGCAAACGCACTTCTATTCATTCCGGCGGAAGCGCCATCAAAGTAATAGGGGTTTTTTACTCCATAAAACTTGTGTTTGAGAGAAACCTTCTCCGAGAGCTTTGAGTGGGCTGAACAGAGATGGCAGTGTCCTCTGTTTTTGGAATCCGCAAACTGCTTGTCTATGATGTGATAGAACAAGACATCCAGATAGCACTCTGCAAGTTCGTCAATTTCATGGATGAATTTGCCGTTGATGGTGATAGCATAGGCTTGTCGCTCTCCAGTGATATCAGCGAGCTGCTTTTCAAAGTAGTTTTTGGTGGCTTTGTCGCGCGCTTTCTTGTATGCCTTATCATCGCTGATATCTCTGAGAGTCTCTTCGATTTCAGGATCAGGGAAGCCTTCCAGTTGATCCTGACTTAATAAAGTGTGTTTGGGACGAATCCCGAAGGAATCATCAAAAAAGAAGCTCTCACGAATGCTTTGCAGATAGGATATACAGCTATCAACCTTGTCCGGATTGCTCCAACGGATTTTCTTGCGGTTGCTTTGGATGTATTCCAAAAGCGCAAAAGCCAGGATAGACTTGTTGCTGGAATGTGCCGCATAGATATTGGGATCTGCCGGAGCATAATTGAGAAAGATGAGCTTCTCTTCGCAAACTCCATCCGAGATTTCTTCTCCGGCTGTGAAGCGTATTTGAGCATTCTCGGTATCCAGATTCATCATGACGATGCGACCGACCTTTGTCTCTTTGTTGCGTTTGTCTTTGTATTCAAAAGATGAATCCTCCGCGCAGTATTGGCTAATCATGTATCTCTTCTGTGCTGTGGCTGTTTGCTCTGCTAGATGGTCATTTACCATCCGTAGTTTGCCGATCAAGCGATATGTGCTGATCATCTCTCCTCCTTTTGCTTTTCTATTACTCCAAAGCCACGGGCGATTTGTTTGCCCAGCCCCAAGTGATCCGGGATCACAAAGTTTGTGGTGAATTCCCCGGTGAAGCATTGCATGGGGATATTGTGAAAGTTGCGTTCCACAGGTTTGAACCAACCGTCGAGTTCCACAGCGTCAAAATCCGGGATGGTATAGCCAAAACCCTTGGAAAGAGTAAGCAAGTTGCCGCGCAGGATTTGTTTTAGCCGTTGCTTTTGTTGAATGGTATTGAGCTTAACAAACTCGCGGTAGTTTTCCTGATTCAATGCCATCCAGGGTGATGTAAAGCGATAGCTTCGGAACTCTGTGCATTGCCCCAATGGCTCTTCCAATAAACTGACGCTGAGGTCATTGACGGCATATACATCTTTACCGATCCTTAGTTCGTCCACTTGCAAAAAGATCCTTTTCATCACATCCATACCTTCACCGATTCCCAAAAGGGCGGGGTGCTGGTTCAAAACGCGATACTGTATTAGCGGGTATTTGTAGGACTGGGCGACGGACGGAAGATGGTTGTGAAAGAGATGTTCCGAAGGAAAGCGCGCAGCAAAATAGCCCCGAAGCTTGGGGATTTCGAACGCAGAAAACTTGATGTCACCGAAACTGAGTAACATGTACTTCACCGGTATCATAGAATATACCTCCCTGATACATTTATATAATGTGGGTTGATCATTCCACCGAGTGATTGGGACATGCCCAATGCCTGGTACGAGGAAATCGATGAACCGATATACTGTCAATAAAAAATATTGAATAAGTACCTATGCACACTTCAAGATTGTGGATGATACGCTACAGAAAGTGAAGGGTGAAGGGTCTGCGGGGAAATGTAGAATGTAGGATGTAGAATTTTGGATGAACACCATCCCCTTAATCAGCCTTGGTGAGAATGCCATATAGAGCATTGTTTATGTAGTAGTTTGAACGGATGATCTTCTGCTTTTTCAGCAATCCATCTTCACAAAGAGCATCCAAGTATTTAGTGGCAGTATGCCGGCTTACTTTCAGGTCCCGCATTATAAATTCCATCTTTGTGTAGGGGTGGGAAAAGAGATTATTGATCAGATCCTGAGAATGGGACTTGTGTGTCCAATAAAGTGGCATTTTCTGTACACATGATAATCCATATGTCCAAGAAAACGAGTTTTCTGTGCAAGTGAAGGGTGAAGGGTGAACAGTGAACAGTGTGACTTTTTGGATAAAGCTTTGGTAAACCCCGGAGGGATTCTAAAAAAAACCGGGGGTGGAAACGATCTTCAACCCCCGGTTTCTACGATGGATCAAGATTGGTTTGTCATTTACTCATGATCATTTTGCCACTCAATTGGGCATCTCCAAAATCGACAACATAGAAGTAGATTGCGCTGGGTTGCAAGGTTCCGTGATTATCCCTGCCATCCCAGATCACCTGATAATCACCCTGGCCGTGGGTAGTTAATCCCAGAGTGCGGATCACCTGGCCGCGCAGGTTGTAGATCTTTACCTTGACCAGTTTGTGCAGATCGTTATAGATCGTGAAGCGAATAGTGGTTTCGGGATTGAAAGGATTGGGGAAGTTTCCCCTTAGTACGTAATTCTGGCTAACTTGCGGAGCGACATCGTCTTCTCCCGAGATGGGGGGATCGTCTGGATCGTTTGGATCATCTGGGTCGTTGCCCGAGAAGCTGGTAAAGGGAGAGAGTACGCCATAAGCCAAGCTAACGTCGATGATTTGTTGTTCGTAGGCTGCAGCTTCAGCGGAACCTTCCGGATAGCTGTAATACATCGCCAGGAGGTATTCGATCTTTAGCTTTGCCCAGATTTTGGTGATAAATTGCTTGGAAGTGATCAGACTATCAGCCAGATCCAGATTGTACTGGTATTCAATTTCCTCCCCGTAACCATTACCAATGAGATCGATATCGGTGAGTCCCCCGTACATGTATCTACCCGAGACCAGCATTTGATAGCCTTGATATACATTGGGCAGGGGATTGGGATACACTTCCTGGACCCAAGCCTCGGGGCCAAAGTTGATCTGAGGGCTTAGCAGCACGGGACTGGATATCACATTGTAAAATTCTGTGATCGCAGTCTGCAAATCGTTATCTTCCAAAAAGGCTGCTACGCCGTTGTTAGTGGTTGCCAAAAGCGTAAGAAGCTGCTCGTTCACGTAGCTGCCGATCCCGAAAGTAAAGAGATTGATCGTTACTCCTGCCTGATCAAAGAGATTGGCAGCATAAGCCACCAGTTGATCAGTGTTACTGACTCCCATATTGGCTTCGCCATCGGTAAAGAAGATAATGATGTTGGCGTTATCGGGATCGGATTGGCTGTATTGAGGAACGGCAAGATCCAGCGAAGCGCTGATATTGGTGCCTCCAGTTGGATATAGTCCATCGATAAAGCTATGTGCCGCAGCTATATCTGCGGGACTTACGTCATGATGCAAGGGCCACAAGGTGTCGGCATCTTCGGAAAAGGTAACGATGTTAAAGCTATCTCCCGGATTCAGATGGTCCACGATGTAATTGGCTGCTCCCTTGGCTTGAACCATCTTAGTATAATCCATACTACCGGAGACATCGATGATCAAAGTAAAGGTCTTGTCAATCACCATCTGACTATCATCAGGATCAGGCTCGGCAATAAAGAGGAAGAAGCCATCGGGATAATCATCCGGCGCTTCCTCCACCATTGTACTCAAGCCAAAGAGCCCAAATTGCTCGGGATCAAGAGCGTAATTAACCACAAAATCCCCAGGATTAAGCGTGTTTGGCAACACCAGGTTCAGGTGCGCTTCGTGCCCGTCATTGGTAATATCAGGGGTAAATCCGGGCATATCGATGCTCATAATCGTACGTTGAGAGCTTAGCGAATAATCCAGGGTAATGCTTTCCAAGGGTATAAACTGGAGTGAGGAATATCGATTTGGGTAATCGAAGGTCACATTCCCCAGATGATAGGGCAAGAGCATTACGTAGGTAATCTCCACCAGGATATTCTGTTCTGCTTCCACAGGATTGTCAAAGTTGAAGAACAAGGGGGTATTGCCCATATATTCCTGTAGAACATATGGCCAACCCTGAGAAGGATTGGGAGGAAGGGAATCCTGCGCCACCGGGGCAAAACTGGCAATAAACCATTTGTCATTAATCTGCCAGCGCAGTTGAGTGGCACTGGCGCCTTCAGGTAGAGGGAAGACATACTTGGGGGTATTATCGCCATATAGATTTGAAAAGAGTTGGGTGCTTGTAACGATTGCAACCTGGTCTTCCACATCAACTGAGATCTCACTGGTTAGCAACCTGTAAAACTGGTCATTGTTCTCTCCGGTTAACAACACTCCATGTCCAAAGAGCGGCAGAGTCAATGTGCAAAATACTACTGCCAAAACAAACTCCAAGGCTTTCATAATTACCTCCATTTGAATTGTCCATATCTTGACATAAACTTTTGCAATATCCATTCCAAAATCAGGACTTTGTGGAAATGTATATCTGATTAAAAAGTTTAACGAGACCGGAGAAGGGAAAGGGAAGCCTTGATACACGCCTCCAAGTGCTGCCAAGAATTATGGGTACTAGACTTTAAGAGTTGTCTTGAAATGCAGTTTTACGACCGTGCCCAGTTGATCTTTACCGTATAGTTTCACAAACTGTTTGGCGGCTTCGATCACTCCGGGACCGGCACCCAGTGGGAAGGTCATTTTGTAATGCAAATCCATGCTTTTATGTAGTTCCAGGAATTGATAGCGAGCAAGGATGGAGGCTGCTGCTACTGCTGGATCCCGTTCAGCGCCAGTGCGTTCAACCACGTTCAGGTTTTTGTCTTTGGCGGTCAGGCGTGCTTTCACCTTTTGAGCTTTGGAGAATTGATCCACCAGGATGCCCTCGCAATCCTTTATTCCGGCTCGCAATTCACTGATTACTTTGGCATGAGACCAGGCTAAAAGATCATTGAGATTGAGGTTTTGCTCTTGGAAGGAAGCCATGAGTTGGTTATACTTGGGGTTTTTCATCACCAGACAATTCATCTGGCCGGGAAAACTTTGGTAGATACTCTTGGCGATTCTGCGGGTCTGATCATCCCTGAGGCGTTTACTATCACATACTCCAAGCTTGAGGAGTTGGGTTTCCTGCTCTCGCCGCAAGAAGAATGCTGATACCACCAGAGGGCCGAAGTAGTCACCTTTACCGCATTCATCGCTACCGATCCAGCTATGCCAGGTGTGCATGGCAAGGCCATCGGAAGCTGGCATCTCTCCCAGGAGCAGGTTTTGGAGTTCCTGTTTCAGAAGGCTGGCAGGACTTCCGCCCACCACATTGCTAAGACCGCGTTTGTTGGAGTAATAGATATTGATGTTGGCCGCATCATTAGCACGGCTGACCTTTAGTTGCCAGCCGTAAGAGATTTCCTGCTGGCTGAGGATTTCGATGCCTCGCATCGCCAGAAGAGGCAGCAGGTGATTCAGAAAGCTTTCGATCTCTTTATGCATAAGCTCTGAAGGCGGAAATCACTTCTCCAACTGTATATAGTGAACCTCCGGCAACTATCACCCCGTCTTTGCCGGCAACCTTCAAGGCCTCAGTGAGGGCAGCAGCAACACTCTCGCAAGAAGTAGCTTCAGCACCATACTTCTGCACAGCCTGAACCTGGGCTTCGGCTGTGGCTGCCCGGTCACTTTGGTTCTGCGCCACAAAGATTCTATCGGCCTTAGAGCAAAAGAGATGGATCATTTCAGAATAGTCCTTATCTGCCAGTATGGAGATCACAAAAATAAGCTTCTGATGCGGAAACACCTTCTCCAGGGTGCGCACCAATGCTTTGACTCCATGAACGTTATGAGCTCCATCAACGATGATCATTGGCTTTTGGGATAGCACCTGCATTCTGCCCGCCCAGTTGATGCTGGCAAGTCCTTTGCGGATAGTGTCTTCCATGATGGGAAGCTGATGCTTCTGGCAATAAAGAATGTAAGCAGTGATGGCGGCTCCCAGGTTCACTGCCTGATGCTCACCCATCAGATTGGATTTCAAGGAACAGAATACAAAACCCCCAAACAGATAATCAAAAGATATCCCTGCAGTATTATCTTCCCGGATGGACACCCTCCAATCACGCCCATACATATAGCATGGGGCAGATTTGGCTTTGGCAGCTTCAGTGATGATTCGCAGTGGTGATTCCTCTATATCACCAAGAACCAGAGGGAGAGCTTCTTTGATGATGCCTGCCTTTTCTGCGGCAATCAGTTCCACTGTGCCACCCAGGGTTTTGATGTGATCCAGACCAATGGTGGTGATTACAGCCACATCGGGAGTGAAGAGATTGGTGGCGTCCAGCCTGCCCCCCAGGCCCACTTCCATCACGGCGATATCCAGCCTGGCTTTGCTGAAGAGTGAAAAGGCGATGGCTGTGGTGATCTCGAAGAAGGAGGCGTCCCACTTATTAAAGAGCTCTTCATGCTGGTGGAACTCCTGCATGATGGCATCAATGGAAACCTCATGACCATCAATGCGAAAGCGCTCCGTGTAATTGATCAAGTGAGGTGAGGTATTCAAGCCTGTCCGCATTGAGTGCGCAAGACAGAGCGCTTCCAGGGTAGCGCAGACGCTGCCTTTACCATTGGTGCCTGCCACGTGAAAGCCTTTGAGCGCATCCTGGGGTGAGCCCATATCCTTGAGTAAGCCTTCCATTCTGCCCAATTCCAGCTTGACATTGCCGGAATAACGTTGATATATGTGGTCTAAAAACTCTTGATATTGCATGCGGTTACCTTAATGTTTGGGATTAACGGAATACCGGCTTCATGTGACCGGCAGTCCTGGTTCATCGGGTACAGGCGGTAGCCGAACCGCCTATGTTTCGTAGCACCGGAATGCTACGTTACGGGCAATGGGAGCTTCAGGAGAGCGCCCCTACTGTACAGGCGGTTGCCATAGCGCCTATGTTTCGTAGCACCGGAATGCTACGTTACGGGTAATGGGCGCTTCAGGAGAGCGCCCCTACAACATGGGAGCTTCAGGAGAGCTCCTCTACAACAGGGTTCATCTCGCAAAAAAAGCGGATACATGATATATCCGCTAAAAACCATTCATTATTGGGCATTACATACCCATACCGAACTTTTCAGGGAACAGGATGGCACGCAGGGCAGTGCTATCATCCTTGCGCTTGTTGAAGGCATTGGGATCGGTTTTCCAGATTTCGATGTATTTCTCCACCATTTCTTTCTTGCGGTTGCCATTGGTGCCGGTTTCATCGTTGATATAGTCCAGATCATCGATCATATAGTTTTGCAATTGGGTGGGGTCCATGTTCTCATAAAACTCTTTGGGGATGAAGTGTTTGGGGTATTCATGCATATTTGGGCAATAGACGATTACGCCGTAGTTGTGTTTTACCTCGTCACCAATTTTATCTGCCACATACTTGCCAAAGACGATATAATCCGTTTTTTGACGAGCAGTTTCCGGGCAATAGGAAGCAGAACTCAGATAATAGTTCTTTTGATCCATGGCTTTGCGGGTTGAACGCAAGGTTTCCAGATTCCCGTCAAAATCCTTCTCTGTATCTCTTACGTAATCGGTGGCAGCCACCCAGATTTCTTTCATGTTGTTAATACAATCTTCCACGTTTTGTTCTTTATCCAGATTATAAAAATTGGGTATGGCCAGGACAAAGATCAAGGCGATAAAAAGAATTATACTAAGGACGGTATATACCGAGATTCCATTTTGGTTACGCAGCATTTTACGCTCCTCTTGATTTCTATAGGTTATGTTCATTTGGGATGCCAATTTCCGTCAAGCCTTTTTTCGGTTTGGCAGGATTTTGCCAATGTAATTGTAGGTTTCCGGGATATCTCTGAACTGCTCGCGATAGTCTTTCTGAGGATCGATATCCTGCCGGTTATAGCGGCGTGAGACATTGGTTTCTCCCCAATTGTATGCTGCCAGAGCCAGACTCCAGTTTCCCTGATACTTGGCTCTCAGATAGTTTAGATACTTTGCCGAAAGTTTCAGATTGTAAAAGGGTACAAACAGCATTCCCCGCTTGTGGTCTTCGTGAATGTAACTTGCCGTTTTCTCCTGAATCTGACCCAAACCTATGGCTTGGGCCCGGGAAATCGCAAAACTGCGAAACCCGCTTTCCGTGCGGATCAGGCGGTAAAAAATGCCGGGGTCTAACCTGTAGTACACGGCAATTCCCACCGTCATCAACCGCACGGAAACCGGATTATAGGTCAGGATCACAGCCATCAGCAATACGATGATAGCCAAACTCATCAATCCGGTTTTCTTCTTCTTTCTGGCCATCAGTGCTATGCTGAGATCTGCTCCAAATAGATCAGGAAAGGGTCTTTCTGTAATCGTTCAACTTGAGAACGTGACTCACTTCCTCGTTGATAATCCGGCGTAAAGCTTGTTTGGCCTTGTCTTGGGACACATTGTCGTTAACAGCATGGAAATAAAGCAGGGTGTCCTTTTCAAAGGTAATGGCATGATCGATTATTTCTTTCAGATCCTTTGCCACTGCTGCCTTCTTGATTGCCGAATCCTCGCTGTTGAAGATTCTTCCGGACACAATTGTCTTCAGGTATTCAGCCACCAGCTCCCAATCCTGAGTGAGCTCCAGATTCTGCATATCGGCGTCATCCCGCAAGGCCAGGAAGGTCTTTTCATGATTCAATTCCTGATCTCTTAAAAACTCAATGAATTCCCTGGCTTTGGCATCCAGATCTTTGCGCTTGCTGGCTTCATGGTAAAAGGCATAACCATTCTTTTCAATTTGCACTGCAAATTCGATTACTTCATTTACAGAGTAAGCGGCCATGTATTCCTCCTTATGGGTATGATTATCTTTCTTTTCTAACTTCCTGATTCCAGCTTAAGCTGTCAACCAAAATCTGCGATCCTTCTCGAATCCTGTCTCTTACTCCCCGGTTTAGCGCTAGTTCAGCACTACATCACCCCATAATAGCCCCGTGGCATGCGGAGATTATGGGGTGATATAGAGCTGAACTAGAGGTAAAGCATCGGGTGTGGAAGCGTCATCCTGAGGCTTGATGAGAATTACCGGCTTCAAGAAACTTCTTGACAATTAAGGCATCCCAAACATAATGGTCACAACAACAAAGGACATCAATCCCAATCGCCTCCAGGCAACAATATAAACGGGTAGATATTACACAGTTTTTGGCGTTTCTCGCCACATAATTATGGGGTTATAAAACCCACATTTTGCAAAAGGATAGTTTAGCTATCTTTGGAGAAAGTATATATGATCAAAGAAGTCGGACGTCTAAATATTGACGACTACAAGCTGATGGATGCGCAAGTTGAAAAGATATTTCGCAATTTGGACAAGGGCAAAGACTCGCTGGCTATAAAGCAGATTTCCGAGCTTGGCAACACTGCCAATTACTTCGTTCGTGAGGAACTTGGAAAACGCCTGGCCGTCTATGAGGGTACGGGGAATCTGGATCAGATCTGTTGTGATCTTTTGGGAGATTTCATCTATGGTCTCAGGGCAACAGGACTATTCTATTTCTATTACAAGTATCAGGACAGCCCTGAGCACATCATCAAAACCCTTGAAAAGACCTATGAGAATGTTCCCTGGGAAAGTGAAACCATCTGCTTTGAGCTATGGAAGCGGTACCCAGAGGCCATGCGGGACAGTATGCTGCAATGGGCAGATTCTGATAACGAAAAGAAGCGTGCCATCTCCATGCACGGGATGGAAAACATCGCTGCCAAGAATCCCCAATATGTGCTTACCTTTCTTTCCCGCCTCCTTGATGATGAGAGTGAAGAAGTACAGAAAAAGATCTCCCACGTACTTACCCAGGTTGGCAGAGTGCGCCCGATTCAGACTTACACCAATGTCCGGCGCTGGCTGCTGGATGCAGACGACATGCGTTTCAATACCATCTGGCAGACCCTGAAGAAGCTGGCCAACATCTTTACGCAAAGAAGCAAGCGCGAAAAGGGCAGCGATTTTATGAGCATTACGAAACGCACAGTGCAGGAATGGAAGGCAGATTCAAATCCCCGCGTCCAGAGCATGGGCATGAAACTGGGCTCGGTGATCCACATTCGCAACAAGGTAAATGCCAAAAGATAAGTCCCACATCAGCATCATTCTGGTTGAGCCGATTTATGCCGGGAACGTCGGGGCCGTCGCCAGGATCATGAACAACTTTTGTTTCACGGATTTGCGCATTGTAGGCAGCGTTCCGGAAAAGAATGACTTCTATCTGGCAATGCATTCTGAACATATTCTTGAGGATGCCCGGATTTTCCCTGATTTAGCTTCTGCGATTGCCGATCTGGACAGAGTGATTGCCTTTTCCCGCAGATTGGGAAAGAACAAACCCATAGATCTTTCTCCTCCTGAAATGGCGGCTTATGTTCATGAACTCCCGGAGTTGAAAATCGGTCTGGTCTTTGGTCGTGAAACCTATGGACTCACTGATGATGAAGCAGATCTATGTCCCCTGCGCTGCCATTTCTCGGCGAATCCAGCCTTCCCTTCCATCAATCTGGCCCAGGCTGTGGCTTTAGCCATTTATGAAGTGCAAAGCTTTGAATCCCGCGGCACCAGAACTGACCAAAAACCGGATGCTGTGGATGGCAGGGAACTGGACAGGATATATTCATATATCAAAGATGTACTTTCAGAAATTGGCTATTTTAGCCGGCATGAGACCACAAATTGGGACCAATTCCTACGCAAAATGCTGGCTCAACTCAATCCCAATCAGGAAATGGTGTATCGCCTGCGCCAGATGTTCAATCGCATCCATGTCCTGGTAACCGGCAAGGGCAAGGGGTATGAGTAGCAGTTTTGAAGTTTTCTAGTTATCGTAAGCACGGAAATATAGCTGCGGTCATTAGGTTGAGTAATCAGAGTCATTTGTATATATATATACCGTTGAATAATCAGGGTCACTAGCTGCAGAGCTTGTGCGATGACTTAAAAACCGTGTTATTGCCCATTTAGTCCCATCGGGACGACAGTTTAGATAGAGAAAGGCAATCCCTTCACCGCAAAAGTCCCATCGGGACGCCAGTTTAGATAGAATCACGGTGCCCCCGCCACTCGAGTCCCATCGGGACGTCAGTTCAGATAGAGAAAGGCATCCCCTTCACCGCAAAAGTCCCATCGGGACGACAGTTCAGATAGAGAAAGGTAATCCCTTCACCGAATGAGTCCCATCGGGACGTCAGTTCAGATAGAGAAAGGCAATTCCCTCACCGCATGAGTCCCATCGGGACGTTAGTTTAGATAGAGAAAGGTAATCCCTTAACCGCAAAAGTCCCTCGGGACGTCAGTTCAGATAGAGAAAGGCATCCCCTTCACCGCATGAGTCCCATCGGGACGACAGTTTAGATAGGATCATTCTCCAGGCTCATGAAAAACATATTTCATATCGTAATCTATCTCGTATCTTTTTAGCAAAGCCTCAAATTCATCCAGGAATTTATGCTTAGTGTGGTGTTCCTTTTGTCGGGAAATATACTCCCGAACCGCGGTAAGACCGGACTTGGATACTGAAAACGCTCCGTATCCTTCCTGCCATAGGAACTTTCCCATCGCCCAACCTTTCTCGTTTATGAAACGCGAGGTATTGGCCTTAAGTTTCTGCGCAAAATCGGAAACTGAAAGGGTGGGATGCAATCCAACTAATAGGTGGACATGATCCTCCGCCCCGCCAATGCATTGAGTGTAACACTTTAAGTTGCGGACTAGGGCAGCCATATATTCATAGATCGGCTGTTGCTTTTCTTCTGCCAAAAAACGCCAGCGTTTCTGGGTCGCGAATACATAATGAATGTAGATTTGTGTGTAGGTGTTTGCCATAAATTCTCCATGTTATCTAAACTGTCGTCCCGATGGGACTCTGGTGGCGCATCCCTGCATTTGCTCTATCTGAACTGTCGTCCCGATGGGACTCGAGTGGCGGGGGCACCGTGATTCTATCTAAACTAACGTCCCGATGGGACTAAGATGACTGTACGGCGCACGTTTCTATCTAGACCCAAATGAAACAGCTTTCACAACTGATAATGAAAGCCTGTGATAGGATTGCAGACGTCTCGTCTGCATAAGCAGCCAAGCTGCTTACATTTACGGAACTACCTTCCGTCGACACGAGACGTGTCGAATCCTATGGCTTTCATGTAAACTGATGTCCCTGTCGGGACTCAAAACTCCATGTCACACAAGCTCTGCAGCCGTGTGCAATGGTCTTATACAGATTACTTCACAAGACCTAATCCGTGAAATCTGCGTAATCCGCGTGCTACAAAACCACCTTCGCACTCATAGTTTACGACAAATCTAAACCTGAAAACTTCCTTAGCGCACCAGCGTTATCTTACGCTGCAGATTGCCACTATTGATGATATACACTCCCGCCGGACAAGCCTTACCATTGGCATCGCGCCCGTTCCAACTCTGAGTATATCCGTTTTTCGCTGAAAGCTCCAGATCCATTAGCTTTTGTCCTTTGATATTGAATATCCGAACCGAGCTTTCTGCTTTTTGGGGATTCTGAATCTGAATACTGATCAATCCCCGGCTGGGATTTGGCCAGGCTGACAAGGTGGGAACCGCTTCTGGAACCTGGACATCATTAATTGTGGTGCTAACGCTTAGCC
>Ga0265294_10003536_pt1 | contig 19945 bp, 16 predicted proteins | sample MunlanPumphouse3_FD_192504 | JGI IMG/M metagenome (GOLD analysis project Ga0265294, IMG submission 192504) | Groundwater microbial communities from a municipal landfill in Southern Ontario, Canada - Pumphouse #3 | ecosystem: Environmental > Aquatic > Deep subsurface > Groundwater | place...
CAGCTGACATCACTGCCCTGACCGGCGCTGCAGTAGGAACAAACGGCACCGAAGCCGCTATTGAAGCAGCATTCAACGCTCTTGGCAACGCAGCTTTCGACGCTCTTCCATTAAGCGAAAGAAGCAAAATACTTACAGTTGCGACTGCTGCATACATATCGGGCATCACAACAGGCAAAGAATCAATGCAGGACTTCGGAATCTCTCAAACCATAGCATACGGAAGCGGCGACACAAACTTCAGAGTTCATGTAGTTGACACAAAACCCCAGTTCCAAATCGGAGCAGATGCCGGCGAAAACATGAAAATAGCCATAGGCGACATGTCAGCACAAGCACTCGGAATCGACAGAATCGACCTTACAAGTGTTGAAGGTGCCGAAGATGCATTAGAAAAACTTAACCAGGCATTAGACACCGTTTCAGCTCAGCGCTCAAAACTCGGAGCATATCAAAACAGACTTGAATACTCTATAAACAACCTGCAAAACAGCTCCACAAATCTTACTGCTGCAGAATCAAGAATCAGAGACCTCGACATAGCAGACGAAATGACAGAATACACCAGAAATCAAATCGTCAGCCAAGCAGCAACTTCTATGCTCGCTCAAGCTAACTCTATGCCTCAAACAGCATTGCAACTCTTACAGCAATAAGATAACAGCTTGAACTTTAAAATAAAGTGAATGGTTTATATCATTCACTTTATTTTTTTATGCTATAATATTTATATATATTAGAAAGGGGCTTTCGACTATGAGTATGGCCAGATTAAAAATCCTGTCTGCAATTTTCATATTAATTGCCGCATCTCAGTCGACTTATGCAATGATAAAAGAAGTGCCGTTTCCTAACTTGGTTCATTCATCTGATTTAATAGTGATTGCTGACGTAGAAATTATTAAAACAGTCGGAACAATGGCTTCTGATATAAATGTTATAGCAAACCTGGTAAAAGTTGAAACACCCATAAAAGGCGAAACAAAAACCGGAGATAAGCTTAAAATAAAAACTTACGGAAGAATCGAAGATTTTCCAACTTTTAAAACCGGAAGCAAATTATTACTTTTCTTAAAAAAAATCAACGACCACTACGAAGTTAACCATGGAATACAGGGGTGTTGGCCCATTAAAAACGGAATAATCACAGGCATGGGAACAGGGAAAACAGTTGAAGATATAAAAACCGCCCTGAATACCCCGCTCCCTAAACCCAAAAAGACTAACAGAAAACCAATCAGATTTTAATTTTTTACTTATGTCTTAAAGGAAAAATCTCAATCGGTTTCTCAATTTGCCCGTTCCTGTCCGCAATTCCATAACCGATAGCAATAATTTCACCGCTAATATTCTGCGCAAAATCGCTTTCAAAATGAGTTTCTAAAAAATTGGCCAACTTTTCTCCGTCAGTTGAAGCAGTTAACGTAAGATGAGGGTTAAATTCATCAAAAACATTGGGGCTGCCATATTTTGAAATATATTCAACTTTGTTCGGCATGCTCTTTGCCCAATCAGGTATAAAATCGCTCGGCACGCGCAACGGCGAGAGCAACTTCACCACCGCATCAGACAAAGCCTGCAAATTTCTGTTGCGCTCAAGATTGATAAAGAACCAATTACCTGAAGTTATTTCTAGCCCCGTCGTACTTACCCTGAACTCTCTCACGCCATCTGCCAAACGCTTAATCTTTGACCGCACCTTATCGCGAGCCTCAGCCGGGTATTGTGTCATATAAAGCGTGCAATGAACCTGATACCCCATAAAAGGAAAAGCCTCTAAACCCTGCTCTTTATGCAATATTTCCGAAGCCTTAATCGCAGCCGCTTCAATATTAGGCGAAACAACCGCAAATACGTTTATTTTTTCTGAGACCTTCGCATTAGCGCAATCGGCGGCGTTGCTAAACAAAAAAGTAAAGCAGATGAAAAGCAAAAAAAGTTTTTCGTTCATGTTTTTCCTCCTGGTTATTCAGGTATTATAATCATTATTACGCATCTTGCAATAAAAAACCTTTTTTTTGTGCGTAAACGTATCTTTCACGCCCGCTTAAGTCATTTTTTCCCTGAGGAATCAGCCAATCGTCGCTACTGAATAATTCTAAAATTTTTTCTTGCTGACCATGTCCGTGCTCAAATATTAAAATTCCGCCCGCCTTCAACACTTTTGCAGACTGAATTATCAGCTTTCTTATTAGGTCTAACCCGTCTTCGCCTCCGTATAAAGCCAGGTGTGGCTCATAACACCTCACTTCGGGCATTAGACAACCCATATCATGAGCATCTATGTACGGCGGGTTTGAAATAACAAAGTTCAAAGATTCAAAATCAAAACCGGACAACAAATCGCCCTGTCTTAACAAAACTCTGTCAGCCAATCCGGGAAAACGTTTCAAGTTTTTATTTGCCAAAAACAAAGCTTTCTCAGAAATATCAACCAGTGTTCCGCGTGATTCGGTAAATTTTCTCGCAACCGATATGCCAAGCACTCCCGTACCTGTGCCAACATCCGCAAACGAAAAATCTGCGCCGAAAACCGGGATTATATTACTCTTAATAAGATTTGCCGCAACTTCAAAAACATCTTCTGTTTCGGGGCGCGGTATAAGGGCCTCGGGCCCGACAATTACATCAAAATCCAAAAAACTCCATTCACCTAAAATATATTGAAGAGGCTCATTTTTGCATCTTCTTTCAACCATTTTCTCTATTTTTTCTACAAAGCTTGAATCAACCTCTTTATCGCGCATCAGAAAAACTTCGCTGTTGCGACAACCCAAAAGATCGGCTGCCATACAAGTCACGTTAAAAAGCGCATCATCGACATTACTGTCGACGATGCGCCGTTTTAATTCATCTATTACAGAACCGAGAGTCGTCACTTTAAATAAATATTTTCAAGAAATCAAACTTAGACAAAGTCTTGAGAAGCCAGAAATTCTTACCTTGATAATCATCGGGGCCAACCGATTCAAACTCGCCTCTTTCGTTTGTTCCGTATTTGTATTGAACAGATTTAGAAATATCCGATAAAATACCGGTTCTGAGCTGCTTAGAAAACTCATCGGATTTCACAGCAGCAACAACCTCTGAATTTATTTGTTCGCTCATGTAATCTAAGTTATATGTACCAACAACACCAATTTTTCTGTCAAAAACCCAGTTTTTGGCATGAAGCTTGTTAGAGCCGGTATAAACATAGATCTTGATTCCGGGAATTTCTTCGAAAATCTTCTTCCAATCTGCATAAAACATAGCCTGAGTTGCCAGACTGTCCGTAGATGCGGGGCTATTAGTATGCATGATTACAGGAATTCCACGTTTGTCGGCTCGTTTTAATGCAGCAAACATACGTTCGCTTAAAACCACATAAGGATTCTGAATCATAACTTCGCGCTTAGAACCGTCAATATACTTAATGACCTGTTCGGTAATATCATTTCTTGGACCATGCAAAGAATGCTTATCAATTATTTTTACGGGGGCCATGACAGCTCTGTCATATAATTCGTAATCTGCATAACCGCTCAATTTCTTGTAGTTTTTGAGTTCACTCACATTTTCTGACAAGAACTTCTTATACTTTGAAGAATCTGTACTTCTCGGTGAAAGAATCTGACCGACAAGGTAATGATCCATTGCATCGTGAGCGGCATTTAATTTGTCTTCTTGAGAAATAAGATTTATCAAATCTTTTCTTACGGATTCCGTTTTAAGACCGTCAAATTCTTCTTCAAAGGCAGATCTCAGTTCTTTAGCAACGGTAACGTCTTTTATCAAAACGTCACAATCCCTGTATGCGCCCGAGTGATCGCTTGAATCAAGATAATAATCTTTAGAAACGTTTCTTCCGCCAATTATAGAATACTCATTATCCACAACAATAATTTTGTCATGATTAGATGATATAATTTTACGCAAATCACTGAACATACTTGCCAAGTTGTCTAATACAGGGCTAAAAACTTTTATTTCAGCGTTTTTATACTGACCCATTTCTTGAAGGATATCTTGGGTAAATATTCTTCTGGTTAATTTCTTGGTTCCGCGAGCGTCAAGAAGAACTCTTACTCTAACGCCTTCCAATACCTTCTTGTAAATCAAGCCAAGCAAAGAATACCCAAAAATGTCGTCATCCATAATAAAGTATTGTAAATCAATACTTTCGCGAGCATCGTTTATTACTTTCCAACGAGCATACCAAGATGACGGATTATCGTAATGCAGTACCACAAGGCTGTCTTCTGTTTTACCGGTTTCGCCGGTATAAGCCGGTTTAAAATTATCAAAAGCTATTTCTACGGGCGGCGCAAACTTAGCGCCCATGTCTTCATACCAAACCATGAATTTTTCATATTCATCCTGTGTTTTGTTAAAACTGAACATTTTGCCGGCATAACCAACCCATCTGCCGATTTTTACAGGAAAAGCCAACCAAGAAGAATTGTCATAACTGACATATTTTTCTTTAACAGCACTGTAAGTATTGTTTAAAGCCTGTTTCCATTCAACGTTTCTAACCCCGGCTTCAAGATATTTAATACGTTCTGCCGCAAGAGATGCAATACGACCGCCGGCACCCGAAACTCCTATCTGCTTTAAAAGATTCGTTGAGGTCGTAATATCTTCTTTCAAAAGTTCATAAGCTTTGGCCAATTCATAACGTGCAACATCAGCATTTTCACCAACCGGATTTTTACTTAAATAAGCAACTAACGCCTGCATGCGTGAATCAGGCGACTTTCGACCTTCTTCTGACCACAAATCATCAACAAGTTTTTTAAGCTCGCTGTCAATTGCAATAGACGAATACTCTGCTGCGGGCTCTTCTTTGTCTGCGACAGCACCGGAAACAGAAGCAGAAACTGCCGGAGCTCCGGAACTTATTGCTCGCCAAGGAGCGCTTGAAGTAGGCACTTCATAAGCCTTTGCCTCAGGCTTACCTAAATTAACCGAATTTTCATAAGCTGCCTTAGCCGACTTATAAGACTCTAGCAGAGCTGAGACTTCGGCCTTGGGACGTCCCTCGTTTACGGCAGTGCGATACGCTTTATAAGTAGAAACGTAATTGTCGTAATCAGACCTTGCGTCGGCAAAAGCCATGCCGCCGCACTCGAAAACAATACTTAACACCAACAAAAACACTAATTTTTTCATATCTGATTAGCTCCCTAAGTCAGTTTTCCGCAAATCTAAATTTTTCTATCGGTGGGTAATATTTTGCCTTTTCATCACTTGGCAAAGTCTTACCCCCGGCATTAACCCAAGCCGTGTACCATAAATCTACTATATTGTTCACAGCCCGAGAATAACAGGTTGATATTACAGGTCTTACTTCTTTGTATCTGCCGCCACTTGTGTAAGCAGATTCCAACTTATCATAAAATTGGTTTGCCCATAAAGCTTCATAAATCATTCTTGCACTTATTCTCTTTACGACAAAACAACCATCAAATTTTACACCGTAGGTCAAAACATACTTATCCGCATCACGCTCTGTCGCAGAATGGTAGCTCTTTTCTTCAATATTGCCCTCGAATTGAGTTCCGGTGTGGAGAGGCTGAACCAAATCACTTATATAATGAGACACATGCCCCAGCTTTCTAATTATTTCAGTGCGCGGTCTCGCAGATTTTATGTCATCGGTTATTTCATTTATCAGCTTTTCGATATGAAATGGAGCCTTGCCCATAGAGGAAACCTGTATGTGAAATATATGATTTTGAAAGTCTCTTAAAACCTTGTCAGGTTCGACGCTGGCCGTCATAAGCAATTTCAAAGCAGGACGATGAACTGTTTTATTAGGCAAAACCCTCTCCCCTAAATATTCTCTAAAAGCCTTAGGCATTATATGATAGGCATCTGATGCGGCTTTTTGATGAACTTTGCTTCCCCAGGCGTTTGCCGAACTGCTGGGAGACAAAATAAACAGTAACAGAGAAACTAATATATACTTCATTTAGCAGTCCTTTTAATTGATTCAACGTTAATTATATTGATAATTCGTACATTGCGCAACCCTTATAAAATATTATGCACATAGAAATATTTATGTTAAAATGTTCGAATGAAAACCGTTAACATAAAACAACTCATTGAAGACAAAGAGCTGTTAGAAAGTTTTTGCAACGACATGCTCACCGGCTCTGTAGCCGCTATTCCGACAGACACGTTATACGGATTCGCGGCAGCCGCCAACAACGAATCGGCTGTTGATAAAATTTATAAGATAAAAGGAAGAAATTTTGCAAAACCTTTAATTTTGTTCATAGATAATTTTAACGAACTTACAAAAATGGGTCTTAATACAGATGATAACACCGACCAAATTCTGAAAAAAAACTGGCCAGGAGCTCTCACAGCCATTTTACCCGCAAAAACAAACCCGCAAATATCTGCGTTTAAATTTGAAACCATAGGCATAAGAATACCAAACCATAAAATGCTCTTAGAACTTCTAAAAAAAATTCCTTTTAAAATTCTTACTACAAGTGCTAACCGCTCGGGCAGTATTTCCGAAAACGACCCGGTTAAAATTCAAAATGAATTTTTTAACGAAATCGACTGGCTGATTGAAGACGGAATAATTCAAGATTCTCTTCCGTCGACAGTAGCAGATTTTTCTGTTTCGCCTTTTAAAATTCTCAGACAGGGAAAAATTACACTTTAATTATCATGGAAAATTATGAAAAAAATATCGCTACAAATTAAGCTTTTAGCTGTATTTACAGTAACTATGCTCGTACCTATTATGGCTATGCTGTATATTTTTAGCCAATGTAACGACATTTTTGCAAAACGAGGGGTTATAGTAGCAATCAGAAACATAATCTCAAGAGCCGATGCAGGAAGATCATACGGTAAAACTCTTTCATATGAAGAAATAGAAGCAATGCCATTAGAGGCTTTTGACAAAGCAAACTATAAACCGACAGCCATTAAACTTGAAGACCATGAAGAACTCGAAGATCTTGAAGATTATAAAGAAGAAATCGTCTCTTTAACTCCCGAAGAAATAGCCGCAAAAGCAATATTAGAAAAAAATGTAACTAAAATGACGATTGAAGAGCTTAAAATCGAAAAACAGAGACAGCTCGATGAAGCAGAACGCAAAATTACAATTCAGGCACAATTAGCGGAAAATTTGGACAACTTTGCCCTCGACAACAGGGATTCGATTGCTAAATTTGACGACGCGCTCAAAGATCTTGAAGTCTATGTATACATCTTCAACTTGGTCATCTGGGTATTCTTAGCCATTGCGGGAGTGTTTTTATTTATAGTGATGAATCACATGGCCATGCCTGTTAAAGACGTAGTGTTAAAGTTAAAAAGCTTTCAAAATGACAACTCCGGAAATGGGCAAATAGACCTGTTCGAATGTGCAATATCATTCGACAATTTTCTTAACACAGCGAGAACACTTCTGAGAGAATCATATTCAATTTCACTTGAACTGGCTAAAAAACTCGAACCTCTGACTTCAATTTCTGTTTTCTCTGATGAGAACGTTAAACAGTTTTTCACAGATGTTCAAGAAATATCAAGAAGCTCAAACTATATTGCGAACACACTTGAATCCACCACCGATCACATACAAGAAGTATCTGCCTCTGCCCAAACGATAGCCGACAGATCTCAGGAGGCGGCAGCGGACAGCGCTGAAACAGCAGCAATTGCCGGCGATGGAAAAACCGCGGTCAGCGAAACCATAGACAAGATGGAATCAATCAAAGATGAAGTTCTGGGGCTGGAAGACGTCATCGACAATTTGAACTACGCCGGAAAAGAAATCAGCGAAATAGTTAACACTATAACCAACATTGCCTATCAAACAAACTTGCTTGCATTAAACGCAGCAATAGAAGCTGCAAGAGCAGGTGAACACGGACACGGGTTTACTGTTGTTGCAGGAGAAGTCAGAAAACTTGCCGAAGAATCCGGAGAAGCCGCTGAAGATATTGACAAAAAAATTAAAGAAATGCTTCTAAAAACAGGAAAAGCTGTTGAAACCATAAACAGAGGAGCATCAAAAGTTATTGAAGGCGTTAACATAGCTAACGTAGCCGGCAACAACCTTGATAAAATAGTTGCTTCAGTAGCGAATGTTAACAGAATGATACAAGACATAAGCACTGCATCTAAAGAACAATCTCAAAACATAGATTCCCTCAGAGGAAGCATTGAAAGCATATCAGGAGCCACAAAAATAACCTCTGAAGGAACAAAAAGAGTTGCTTCAGCCGTCAACGAACAACTCTCACACATCAGGCAATATATGGCAACCACAAGAGAACTGCTTACATTAGTTCAAATGATGGGCGAAATGTTAGATAAATTTAATCTTAACCATTAATTACCTGATCTATTCAGCTTAAAGAAAAACATCTGGGTTTGTCGCGCAAACTTGCCGATGAATCACTAGAAAGGTAATAATTATGACCAAATGTTTATTTTCCTCCGGTTTTGAAGACCTCGCAAAAACCTTAACAGAACTTAATATGCCCGCTTTCAGAGCGAATCAAGTCAGAGACTGGATATTTAAAAAATTTGTTTTTTCTTTCGATGAAATGTCTAATATTTCTGAGAGCGATATAAAAAAACTAAAAGAAGTTTACTCTAAAATATTACCGCCGGTAGAAAAATACTTAGTTGATAAAGCCGACCAAACCGGGAAAGCTCTTATAAAGTTATCTGACGGAGAACTAATAGAAGCCGTAGCAATTCCGGGCAACAATACAATGACCTTCTGCCTTTCAACTCAAGTAGGCTGCCCGGTTAAATGTCTTTTTTGCAGAACAGGCAAACAGGGTTTTACAAGAAATCTGTCTGCCGAAGAAATCGTTCTGCAAGTAATGGTTTTGGTAAAAAAAACAGGAAAAAAACCTACCAACATTGTATATATGGGAATGGGCGAACCTTTCTTTAACTCTGAAGAGCTTTACCGATCGATAGACATTCTGACAGACCCCAAAGGCCTGGGATTAGCAACAAGAAGAATAACAATATCCACCTCAGGGCATGTACAAGGTATACTTGAGCTGATAAACAGACCCGGAGAAGTTAACTTAGCCGTATCGCTTCACGTTGCAAATGATGACGCCAGAGACAAACTGGTGCCTATGAATAAAAAGTTTCCCCTAGATGTGTTAAAAAAAGCATTGACCGAATACTGCTCAAAAACAGGAAGAAGAGTAACAATGGAAGTTGTTCTTCTTAAAAACACAAACGACCAGTATAACGATTTGATGAACTTAATTAACTTTTGCGAAGGACTCATAGTGCATGTAAACCTAGTCAGATTCAACAACTTTAAAGAATGTGAATTTGAAGCGGCCTCAGATAAAAACGAAAAAGAATTTAAAAAGGAACTAAAAAAAGCCGGAATAGCGGTAACGGTAAGAAGCTCTCACGGGCAGAATATCTTGGCGGCTTGCGGACAGCTTTCCGGAAAAACACAAAAAGACTAATTATTTGATTGGATTGAATTATGGCTAAAAAAACCGGTGAATCTTGTTTGGCTATTATGATTAAAATGACTCTGCTAATTACAATAATGACAATTATTGGATTTGGAGCAGTCTACATGGCTTATAATAAACTCAACGATTTTTTTAACCGAGGCGGCACTATTGTTGTTCCGGACTTCAGGGGAAAGCACCTTGTTGAAGTTATGAAAATGAAACCCGAAGGGCTCGAAATAGTTCGAAGAGATGAAAAATTCGATCCAAAACTGCCTAAAGATCACGTTATCGCACAATTTCCCGAACCACATACTGTTGTAAAACCCGGAAAACAAATATTTCTTTCTGTTTCGCTCGGTATACAAAAAGTGATAGTGCCCGACCTTGTCGGTAACGCCATAAGGGAAGTTGAGGTTGCTCTTTTAAACGCTCAACTGAATACGGGCAATCGTGCCTACGTCTTTTCCGCTGATGTTCCACCCGACAGGGTTGTAGGACAGTCGCCAATGCCCTCTGAAGAATACGGGATTAACAAAAACGTTGATCTTCTTATAAGCCTCGGAGTAAAACCTGAAACACTTCCTTTGCCAAACCTTACGGGAGTTTCTCTTGAAACAGCAAAATCAAGACTTAAAACTTGGGGGTTTAATCTTGGCAAGGTGTTCTCTACTACAGACAAAGGAAGAGCAAGATTCAGAATAATTTCAACGAGTCCCGCTCCATATTCTCACCTCAGAAAAGGTGATACGGTAAACATACTCATATCTTCGGGGAACGACAAAGGCTCGGCAACACCCGAAGATTTGAAACTGTTTGAAATTTACGATGGTTTTGCCACAGCAAAAGCTGATATGAGCGGCTTTAAAGCCCTAATACCCATGCAAAAAGCACCCATCCCGCAGGTTGCACCGGCAACACCTCAAAACACAGCAATTATCAACACCGCAAACACCCCGGTTAACCCGACAACAAACCCCACAACTGCCGCTAACACGCCTTTAGACGCAGTAAACACACCGCCGCCGCTAATAAATCCAAAATCACCCTCGGGACTCACGATGGCTATTCCCGAAAAAGAAATTTCTTATATGATGCCTGACGGTTTTATGCCAAAAGAGCTTAAAATAATACATATAACCGAATCAGGCAGGAAACAAATTTATTCTGCAGCACATAAACCTTTAGATCTTGTTAATGTAAAGGTACCATTTGTGCCGAATACTAAAGTACAGATTTATATAAATGACGTTCCGATAGAAGAATTAAAAATTGACTGAAGTTAGCCGGAGGCAAATATGATTGGTGAAATAATTAACGGTAAATATAAAATTGAAAGTGCTTTTTCCGAAAGCAGGATGTATGAAGTATTTACCGCAACCGAGCTCGAAACAAGCACAACGGTTGTTATTAAAATAATGAAAACCGAAATGCTTGCCAACCCCGGCATTGTTAATGGGTTCTCAAATGAAGTTAAAGCTTTTGCGAGCCTATCACACCCTCTTATCGCAGAAATTCTCGATGTGGACATGTATGAAAAAAGACCCTATATGATTTCTACACCATTCAAAGGGGTCGAACTGAATAAAGTTTTGCAAGAATCCGTATTGCCGTTCAATGACTGTTTAAAAACAGTTCAAGACCTGGGAACAATACTGCAATTTGCATCTGATCATAACGTTGAATGCAGAACAATTAAGCTTTCAAACGTCCTTCGAAGCAACGACGGCAAAATCAAGCTGCTCTCTTTCACGCAGCCAAGACTCAAATCCATCGCCGGCACAAATGCAAAAACAGAAAATACAGGGCTGCATTCAGATTTATATTTCTTGGGAATCACCCTCTATGAGCTTTTGGCCGGGGAATCACCCATAAGAACCAGAGGCGGATTAAACGAGCTCTGGGACATGAAATTAGAAAAACAGCTTCGAATAAGACACATCGACATGGCACCACAGCAAATATGCAATATTGTCGAATTTATAAGAAAAACAATCTCAAGAGACAGCAGCACAAAATTTAAAAACCACGAAGAATACCTGATCGCACTTTCGCAATTATCCGGCAAAATGCGAACACAAAACAATAAAACGTCCAAAAAACAGCTCTGCATTGCATCACAAGTGTTAGACGCTCTTAATGGTGTCTCTAATGTATTGCCGTCTTTTTCTGCCCCGACCATGAAGGGGAAAAATACTGCGGTTGCGCTCAGTCAATCGCAAGAGTCAAATGATAACCCGGTTATCGGTTCAGCGGAATACAAAACAATCGGAAACCTCGCACTTGTTACAAATAATTCCGACAATTTTGGCGAAACTTTGAATTACCCCGAAAACACCGCCAAAAAACCTGAAAAACCGACACTTAGACTAGTAAAACCACAAAGTGTTTCTGACAAGGAAGAAAAAGCCTTGGAATGGCAAGAAGAAGGATACAGCCTTAAGAATCCCGTAATTTACATGGGAATTTTGCTCGCAATAATGGTTGCCCTAATTCTTTTTTGGTAACAGGAGATTCTTAAATAATGACCACTTACGTAGCCCCATCAATTCTTTCGGCTGATTTTTCAAAAATGGCCGAGGAACTTAAAGTTATCGAAAACTCAAATGCGGACTGGATTCACATCGACGTAATGGATGGCCATTTTGTGCCTAATCTAACATTTGGACCTCCGATTATTAAAAGTTTCAGGCCTCACTCTAAAATGGTTTTCGATGTTCACTTAATGATTGAACAACCCGAAAGATGGTTAGAAGAATATAAAAAGGCCGGAGCCGACAGAATAACTTTCCACATTGAAGCCTGTAACCATTCGCACAGATACCTTGCCTCCATAAAAGAAATGGGAATAGCTTCAGGCATTACTCTTAACCCCCAAACCCCCCTTTGCGCAATAGAAAATGTTATTGAAGAGTGCGATCAAGTCTTGATAATGACGGTAAACCCCGGCTTCGGCGGGCAAAAATTAATTGAACCGATAATCGACAAAATCAGATCACTCAAAGCCATGATAAAAGAAAAAAAGCTCAGAACTTTGATTCAAGTCGACGGCGGAATAAATGCCGATAATGCAAAGAAAGTTGTTGAAGCCGGCGCTGACATTCTTGTAATGGGCTCGGCATTTTTTAATTCGACCGATAAAAAGTCACTTGTATCAACAATTCAAGCGTTATAGCTTATTTAAAAACATTCTCTGAAGTTTATAAAAACGCGCCACACCGGCGTGTTTTTCTTTTATGTCCTCAGAAGCCCAGCCCTCCACTTTTGTATAAACAGCCTTATTATCAACACCTTCAGTTATTTTATAAACATTACATTCGGGCATGTTTTTGTCAGGAAACTCAAAGTAATAATCGTTTTCAACTATTCCGTATGCGCTTATAGAGGATATATAAACCGGGCGTCTCGTATAATCGTATGAAATAAGCGATTGCCCTTGCGAATACCTTTTGCAAGAAGATTCTATGTTCATGTAATCTAATAAAGTCGGAAGCACATCAACTTGAGAACCTGTCGAACGATTAATTTTAAAACCCTGTTCATAAGGGTGTATCAGAATAAACGGAACATTGGTCAAATCGGGTGTAACATATAAACCGTGCCCTCTCGGGCCTATTTCTCCGAGCATCTCTCCATGATCGCTGACTAATGCAATTATGGTCTTTTTGTTCAGTGACATACCGTCAATCTTATTCACAAGCTCCGCCAATTGTTTGTCCAAGTATTTTAAAGCCTCTTTATAAGGGGCAACCTGCGTATCTGCCAACATCTGCTCAGCAGTAGGGCTGTTCCCGGACAAATCAGGAAAAGGAGCATGTGGATACAGAGTTCTATACCAGATAAAAAATGGCTCTTGTATTTTTTTACCCTGAATTTCGTTAATAATGACCTCAATAGTCTTTGATTCAATAACACCCCACATCCAACAATCCTGTTTAGTTACTCCGGGCATATTGCTTAAATCATAAATCAAATCAAAAGGTCGGGAATTGATAAGGGCGATTGCATTGCCGTCAACAACGCTGCCAGACGAAATATAAGCACAATAATAGTCATTATTTTTCAGTTCTTCGACCATAGTAGGCTGAGTATATGAGTTAATTTTTTGTAAATACATATCGTTTGCAGTGTATAAACCGGTCACACAGGAAAAATCACCGTTGCTTGACTCAGGAAAATTAGAATAAAAATTAGGAAAAATCGTCATACGATTTTTGTAGTTAGACATTTCAGGCCAGGTTACCGGGTCGTTAAACATATTCAAATAACGCCAGTGAACTGATTCTAATGTAACATATATTAAATTAAATTTTTCTTCGGCACTTGAGGTCGCAGTTCTCGGTTCATGTTTTACAAGTACAATACCGCTATTTTTAAAACCTTGCTCTAATTCATCAAAAGAAACTGTTTCCGTATTCTTGTCAGAAAAATCAAATATTGCTAAGACTTCAATAAAAGGGTCTTTCAAAATGAGAGGCAAATGCGGTCTTGCATGTACTAGCCCCGAAAGTATCTGAGACATAAGAAAAGCGCCAAATAATACATTTTTTAATGCCGGATTCTTTATAATAAAGTCGGTGCTTTTTTTTGAAAACCAAATAAATGAAATAAAAATCAAAACTATAGATATAAGAATTTGAATAGGTAGAAAACTCATTCCTGTTTTAAAAGTTACCCAAATATTATTCATATTTGCCAGCCAATATAAGGTCTCTTTACCTATTTTAAGCTTGCTGACATAAAACATAACGCCGTCTGTTACATAAATAAACCCGGTTAATACAACTGACAAAGAAAAAAGTCGGTTCTTTAAACAGGGAACTGCCAAACCGGCAATGCCCGCCAACATGGATAAACATAAAACAACAAAAGCAATGTTTCCCAATGAAGCGAATGAATAAAGCCAAACAGAATACAGAGAAAAGCGACTATGTAAACCAAAAACGACATGACTCAAAAACAAAGGCGTGAATGCAAAAGAGATCCAGCTAAGAGCGTGAGCATTGTTTTTCTCACACATTTTAGTAAAGATTAAAGTAAAAATAAACACAAAGGCGGATACATAAAAATGCAACCAAAAATCTTTGTTGTTAACATTTGAGTTATAGTAATAATAGCTTACCGAAACAAAGCTTGTTATTAAAAGCATATTAGGATATTTGGCAGAGCAAAATTTATTTTTACACAACATGGCAAATATGGCAACAGTGCTTGTGGCAATAGTAAATATCACATTTAAATCGTTAAACATGTAGTTTAAATGTAAAAAGGGCAAAATAAACAGATAGATTAAATAGCGATTCAGCTTGAAATTATTCAAAACAACGTAAGAAAACAGCAAAAATATAACCCAAAAAACGGAAAACGGGCGATCGAAAAACATGTCGACAACAAAGTGGTCTAAGAAGACATCGCCGTAAAGCATTCCCTTATCAAGAAAATACAGATAATTATAGTCTAAAAATGGTCTGTTAGTAAATAAAGCTTGAAAGAACCAAATAAAAGCGATAGACAACAAAGTCTTATTTTGCAAAGAAGAAGTTGATTTATTAAATTCACGGCCGGACAAAAACAAAACAAAACCAATCAAAACAAACATTAATAATTTGCAAACAACAGGTAATACATTTACATTGCCTGTGCGCCAAAGAGCCACATAATTCAAAGGTAAATTAGCAAGAAATAATGATAGTTTTATTAAACTGAAAAATATTATGGCCTGAATAATTCTGTTCATGTTTGCGCTTATGCTTTCAAATAAATTCGCACGATAATTCTATCATATATTATGAGATTATGCCGATAGCTTATGTATATAAAAATATAAAGCGAGGCAATTATTATGCTTGAAAGCCCAAAAAGCATAGCTGAACTAACTGGGCTGTTTCAAAAACAAAGCTTAAATGACGCCAATGATTCCGATCTGTCATACAGATTGGCAAAGCTTTATTTGCGTAACGGAGAGTTTGAAGAGGCAAAGTCTATTCTCAAAAAGCTTTTAAAAGAATCCGGCGATAATGTTAAAATCATGGTCGACTGCGCCAATTGCTATATAAAAACAAACGATACCGAAGAAGCCAATTTTTTACTTGAACGAGTATTAGAGCTCAAACCGGGTTATGTTCCGGCTTTTATAGCATTAGCAAGCCTAAATGAACAAAACAACAACATCTCAAAACAAATTCATTTTTTAATGCTTGCAGCTAACGCCGCACCCGACAAATATGAAATAAGGCTCGCGGTTGCCGAACAACTGAGAAAACATGGAGACTTGAACGGAGCTGAAGCACAATATAAGGTGCTCTTAGAAGCTTTTCCCGAACTTGAAACAGCAGCATTTTCGCTAGGCCTTTTGTTGCTAAAAAAGAATAGCATAACAGAAGCAGCTACTTATTTTAAAAAAATACTCAACAACAACCCCGGAGCATTTGATGCGCATTTTAATTTAGCTAACTGTTTTTTCAGACAAAAAAAATACGCAGCGGCAATAAACCACTTTAGATTTGCCATGAGAAAAGCTGACTTGACTGAACGGGCAATGTATCTGTCAGCTCAATGCTTCTTTAAATTAGAAGACTTTGACCGTGCTGTTGTCACAATGGAAAAACTCTGTGAAACAGATGAAAACAACGTACCTTATAAAAAATGTTTGGCTGAGTTTTATGAGGTAATTGGAGAATTTGACTTGGCGGCAGAAATTTATAGCCGTTTACTCACGTTAGCACCTCAGAGAGCTGAATTCTACTTAAAACTTGCTTCATGTTTAATAAAACTATCTGAATACAATAAAGCAGAAAAAACTCTCAGCTCAATGTTCAGACAGCACCCGGGCAATTTAGAAGGACACAAAATACTCGGAGAACTCTTCTGCCATAAAAAATCTTATAAAAACGCCGTTGAAGAATATCAAAGAATTTTGATGTTTAATGATAAATACACCGGCATCTATATAAATTTGGCAAGTGTTTACAGAGAAACCAATAATAAAACCGAAGAACAAAAAGCGCTTAAACATGCTGTTGACCTTGGCGAAGAAACACCCGAAACCTTGCTCAGATTAGGACAGTTAGAGCTTGAGCTGGGTATAGTTACAAGCGCCGACAGATTTAAAAGAATAACTGAAATAGCGCCTGAATCTAAGTTTGCCAGAGAAGCGGAATATTATATTAAACACATAGCCGCTTAAAAGCTATACTATGGCTTTATAACCAATAATCAAGACTTGTGCTGTAAAAAATAACACCCGAGATGTCTTCGATAGTTTCTCTTTACCAAAAGCTGCCGCTAAAATCAAAAAAACCGAGCCCGGTATGTAAAAAGACATGTTTTTCATTGCCCACATTGACATAAAAGATAGAGCAAACCACCCGGCAAACACAGCTGACGACCTGCCACGGCACGCAAGCAGTCCGCAAAATAAAGCTATAACAAAAAACACAAGCGTTTCATTTATTGCTAAAAACGGGCTTTGAGTAAAAACAAGCAAGACATAATAGGCAAGAGCCCAAATAAACGGATTAGGCTTATTTACTTCATTGCGCAAAAAAATAACTGAACCGATAAACCAAATAGTCAGTGCCGAAGCCATAGCAATAAAACCGAGAGTCAAGCCGTAACGATAAAAGCTAAAGCCGACTATTAAAGATATAGCCGCTTCAACCAAGGGATACTGACAAGAAATGGGAGCCTTGCAATATCGGCATCTGCCCATCAAAAAAAGCCAACTGATTACAGGAAACAAATCAGTTGCGCTTAATCTGTGATTACACTTTGGGCAAGCAGACGGAGGAAATATAACAGAAGCACCCGAAGCCATTCTGAAAATTACGACATTACTGAAACTTCCGAGTAAGCTGCCGAAAACAAAAAAGGCCAAAGTAAATAAATTGTATACTGCAGGGATTTCTAACATTTAACTATAGAAAAAAAGAGCGACTTCAAAGCCGCTCTTTTTATTTTGATTACAAAAAAATCATTACTTGCCGGCAGCGCTGCCGTCAACAGTTCCGTGAATAGAACAAGAAAGTACACCGTCTTTGCTCAAATTTGAACCCACATAGGTTCCGCCTGTTTCGGGGCAGACAACTTCGGCTTTAAGATAACCGGCTGCGCCGGTAAGACTACCCTGGTTGGGTGAGTCCATCATTACTGAGTGATCCATGTTGTACATTTCAATGGCACCTAAAAGAACACGGATGTTAGAATAGCATGCTTTTTCACGAGCCTGTTCACGTGCCTTTTTGAAGTTAGGGATAGCCATAGCAGCCAGAATACCGATAATCGCGATAACGATCATCAATTCGATAAGAGTGAAACCTTTTCGATTCTTCATAAGAAAACTCCTTGAATAAAATTAGAACAAGAATAAAAATAAAAAAAACCTTCGCTGTCTTTAGCTTAATACTTTATATCAGTTTTGTCAAGAGCCGAACAGATAAGTTCTGTACATAATTTTAGGCGCTCTTAAGCATTCTTTCCAGTTCCTTAGGATGCATCGTATGAACCATTGCTTCTTCAAGAGTTATGTCACCGCGCAAATACAGGTCACGCAAAGACATTTCAAAGGTCAGCATGCCTTCTTCATGGCTTGTCTGCATAATTGTATAAAGCCCGGATATTTTTTGTTCTCTGACACAGTTCGCGACGGCAGGATTTCCAACCAAAATCTCATTGCAAACGACACGCCCTTTTCCACTTGCCATAGGGAGCAGTTGCTGAGCAACAACGGCTCTTAAAACAAACGAAAGCTGAGATCTGATCTGCCCTTGTTGATGAGGCGGGAACATGTCTATAATACGATTTATGGTTTGCGCCGCATCTGTGGTATGCAGAGTTCCGAAAACTAAGTGACCTGTTTCTGCCATTGTACAAGCCGCAGCGACAGTCTCTAGGTCACGCATTTCACCGACCAATATAACATCGGGGTCTTCGCGAAGAACGCGCCTTAATGCTTCATTAAATGACTTGGTATCGATGTGCAATTCACGCTGATTTACAACCGAACGCTTGTGGTAATGAAGATATTCTATTGGGTCTTCAATAGTAATTATATGGCAACGACGAGTCTCATTTATTATGTTTATCAAACAGGCCAGAGAAGTAGACTTACCCGAACCGGTCGGACCGGTAAACAGAACAAGGCCTTTTCTCATTCTTGTGAAATCCCTCAGTTTTTCAGGTAATCTAAGTTCTTCTAAAGTAGGTATCTTGGGCGGAATAATTCTAAATGCTGCTCCGATACAACCTCTTTGTTTGTACACGTTAACGCGAAAACGTCCAAAGCCATGAACTGAATAAGAAAGGTCTAATTCGAAATTTTCTTCAAACTCTTTCTGCTGTTCGGCAGTAAGCATATTATAAATCAATGATCTGGTATCCATGGGTGTCAGAACATCTAAGTCAGTTTGGATAAGTTCACCGTCAACTCTAATTACCGGTGGTGTACCCACAGTTAGATGCAGATCTGATGCACCGTTTTCTATAACCAGATTTAATAAATCATTAAGTACGAACATATAGTTTAAACCCCAAGTTTTTAGTGATCGCTCATTGTGACGCGAACAACTTCTTCAAGAGAAGTAACTCCGGTAAGAGCTTTTCTGAGAGCTGATTCGCGAAGTGAGAGCATGCCTTCTTCAATTGCCTGTCTTCTGATATCATCAGTTGAACCGCCGTTCAAAATAATGTCTCTGAGACGCTCGGACATCATCATAACTTCGTAAACGCCCATACGGCCTTTGCTTCCTGAGTTGCCGCATGTTTCACAGCCCTTACCCTTATAGAAAAGCATATTTTTTTCATTTATGTGAGGCAAATCAAGACGTCTAAGCAGTTCGGGCGTTATACCGAACTGACTGATTTGCTCAACTCTAGGTTTAAGCTCATATTTACAATCTTTACAAATCTTTCTGACAAGACGCTGGGCTTGAACAAGAATAACAGAAGTAGTAACCATAAAGGGTTCAATACCCATGTTTACGATACGACCAATGGTACCGGGAGCGTCGTTTGTATGCAAAGTAGAGAGAACTAAGTGACCCGTCATAGAGGCCTTAATAGCAATTTCTGCCGTTTCAAAGTCACGAATTTCACCGACCATGATTACATCAGGGTCTTGGCGCAAAAACGAACGCAATGCAGCCGCAAATGTTAATCCGATTTCGGGTTTACACTGAACCTGATTTACCCCGTGCAACATATATTCAACCGGGTCTTCCGCTGTCATAACGTTGGTATCGATAGAGTTAACCGAAGTCAGAGCAGAATACAGAGTTGTTGTTTTCCCTGACCCGGTAGGCCCCGTAACCAAAATGATTCCGTAGGGCGAAGCAATACCTGTTTTAAATTTTTCAAGAGTCTTTGGTTCAAAACCGAGGTCTTCCAGGTTTACTTTCAATGAGGTCTGGTCAAGAATTCGCATAACGATCTTTTCTCCCCAGATTACGGGAAGCACCGAAACGCGAAGATCGATCATTCTGTTTGAAACT
>Ga0265294_10003538_pt1 | contig 19933 bp, 14 predicted proteins | sample MunlanPumphouse3_FD_192504 | JGI IMG/M metagenome (GOLD analysis project Ga0265294, IMG submission 192504) | Groundwater microbial communities from a municipal landfill in Southern Ontario, Canada - Pumphouse #3 | ecosystem: Environmental > Aquatic > Deep subsurface > Groundwater | place...
TAATGACTCGGTGTGAGGGGGATATAATTACTCATCCCCCCAGGAGTTAGACTAATCTAACACTTTCCCATCCCCCTCATATTTTATGAAAAACTCATATTCCTCTGGATAGTATGGGAAAATCAAATTGAGTTAGTTAAATGGTTAATTTCTTAATTTTCCAATAAGTAAGAATTGAAATTATAAGATGCTATTTGGGGCTTTATCTTATCTCTCTCCTGTCTCTTTCTTACCGAAAAAGATAAATCAAAGGTAAGGATGAGCTAAGATAGAGTAAAAATGTCTTAGTAAATAACAAATTTAATGATTTTACTTGACATAAAAGCAAAGATTTAATGAAAGTAAAAAATGAAATATGGGGGCCTATAGCTCAGCTGGTAGAGCATCCGGCTCATAACCGGATGGTTGGGGGTTCAACTCCCTCTGGGCCCACCATTTTTATTTATAAGTTCACTTTATACAGTTAAGGTTATATTGGAGTAGGGCATAACGGATACCGCGTGTAGAAATTAGAAATCCAGTGAGGTTAAAATGCTTCGCTATCTGCTGATAGATGATAGCACTAGCAAGAATGATATCTTCCCGTCCAGTCTGCATTCCCTTAATTTGTTGGCGTTGTTCACTGTTTAGAGATTTATATAATTCCACCTGTTTCTCAATTTCTACATAAGGAAGAAAATAGTTATGAATAGCTTCTTCCTCAAATTGGCTAAGACCTAAACTTACTGCAGCTAAAGTGGTGGCACCTCCTCCACTAGCAATGGAGAAAATACTTTCAGGGTGGGGAAAAACATCTTTTAACTTTTGCCTAAGAAAATAGTTGAGAGTAAGGAAATCCTCGGGAGAAATGGGGTCACTGTGTATAAATTGATCGGTTAATGTTAAAGCTCCGAACGGAAAGGATTTATAGCCAAGAAACTTTTCTCTGTATCCAAATATAAATTCTGTGCTGCCTCCTCCGCTTTCCACAATCATTCCTTTTTGATTGGGAGGTATAAGATTTGAAGAAGCATAAAACACAAGTTTAGCCTCCATTTCTACAGAGATAATAAAAACCTGCCATCCCAATTGCTGTTTAATTTTTGTCAGAAAGTATGCGGAATTTTTAGCTCTTCGTAATGCCTCGGTTCCTACACAGATAACCTCATCAACTTTATAGGCTTCACATATCTGTTTAACAGATTTTAAAGCGTGAATTGTGTCTTGCTGGGCTCGTAGTCCTATATTATTGTTGATATCAAGATTCTTACCTAAACCGGTGATATAAGTTATCTGTTTTATAATGTTTACATCATTGTTAATTTCGGCGATAATACATTTAATGGAGTTTGTTCCTAGGTCTATAACCGCTTTTAGCAATGTTCTTTTCTCAATTTAAAGCAAGCAGTATAGATTCTCTAGTAGCAGGAAACTTTAAGATGGCATCAGGTTTAACGCTATGGATAGCATTCTGAATAGCAAACCAGACCGTTAGACCATAGATAAAAGGAGGTTCTCCGATAGCTTTGCTGCCAAAGATACTGGCGTATTTACTTCCTGATGGAATCATTTCAATTTGAATTTTGGAGGGTAAATCACGGATGGTGGGAATCTTATAAGTAGAAGGATTGATAGCAAGATAATGTCCGGTTGTATCCCTGGGAAGATCTTCACAGGTGCACCAGCCATAACATTGAATAAAAGCACCTTCAATTTGACCGAGGTCTATGGCTTCATTAAGACTGATACCTGTTTCGTGGACGATAAAGACTTTTAGCACCTGATGTTCTCCAGTTAATAAATCAATCTGAACCTGAGCTAGGGCAGCTCCGAAAACAAAATATTGAAATGGAGAACCCTTGCCAATGTTCCAATCAAAAGAAATACCTGGTGTGCTATAATATCCATTAGCACCCAAAGGAATGCGAGAGAGATAAGCTTGACGAATAAGGTCTTTAAATTCAATCTTGGTCTCGGGAGAATCAGAAGAGAATACAGTTCCATCTTTAAAGCAAATCTTTTCCATATCGCCATCAATACCTTGATTCTTAAGCATTGATTGAGCTAAAGGGAGAAGCCGAACACGAATCTTTTCTGCGGCATTGCGAGAGGCATTGCCATTTAGGTCAGTTCCTGTAGATGCAGCGGTTGGAGAGGCATTTCCTACTCTTTGAGAATTACTGCTTTCCACCCGGATATTTTCTAGAGGAATACCGAGTACTTTTGAAACTACTGTAGCACATTTAGTGCTAACTTCTTGACCCATTTCTACAGCACTGGTAGTCAAAGATGCTGTGCCATCAATATAAATCCATAGTAAAGCTGAAGCTTGATTTAAATGAGTAGTGGTAAAAGATATGCCAAATTTAACTGGAATGATACTTAGTCCCTGTTTACTATTTCTATGCTCATCATTATATTTTTCAACCTCTTCCTTTAATTGATCATAATTGCTATTGAAAGCTAATCTTTCCAAGATATCAGGAAGGTTACATTCTATGACCTTTTGTTCATAGGGAGTTATATCGCCAGAGCGATAAGCATTTATCTGGCGGAATTTGATGGGGTCAAGCTCTAGCTTTTTAGCTATCTCATCCAGGATAGATTCTAGGATAAAAATGGCTTGAGGAGCACCAAAGCCACGGAAAGCAGTATTAGGTGGAAGATTAGTACGGCAGGCACGGCCTCTGATGCGGACATTAGGAATAAAATAAGCATTGTCGGCGTGAAACATAGCTCTTTCTAGAATAGCAATGGAAAGATCAGCATAAGCACCTCCATTGCTGAGAAGTTCTATATCTAGAGCTTCAATTTTTCCTTTTGCATCAAAACCTACTTTCCAACGACCCTGAAAAGGATGGCGTTTTCCGGTAGAACGCATATCTTCTTCTCTTTCTAATAGTACCTGCACAGGTTTATGAGTAAGAAAACAACCTAAAGCTGCCATAGCAGCCCAGATAGTTGCACCGCGTTCTTTTCCACCAAAGGCTCCACCTAAACGAGGAACTTCTACGATTATACGATTTGCCGGAAGATTTAATAATCTGGAGACTACTTCCTGAACTTCCATCGTGCTTTGAGTAGCAGTATAGAGTATAATCTGTCTATCTTCACCGGGTATTGCACGGCAACGCTGAGTTTCCAAATAAAAATGTTCCTGAGTTGGAGTTTCGGTTATGCCTTGCAGAGTAAAATCTGCCTCAGATAAAGCTTTTTGGACATCACCACATTCTATCTTTTTTTCTGGAATATACCATTCGCCTTTTTCATCTGCTTCATCAATCTCAAAGATAGGTGGCAATTCTTCATATTTTAAATGAATTAGTTTAACTGCTGCTTCGGCTATTTTTTCACTCGTTGCTAGCACCATTGCTAATGGCTGTCCCATATACATAATCTCCTTTTCAGGGAAAAGAGGTTCATCCTGAATTACCAGACCTATTTGATTTATTCCGGGAATATCTGAGGCAGTTACAACTTTTTCTACTCCTGGAATGGTAATTGACTCGCTGGTATCCAGCTCCATAATATTTGCATGAGCTACCGGAGAAAAGAGAAACTTGGTATAGAGCATTTCAGGCAATGGTATTTCATCAGCTATAAATCGGGATGAACCAGTTAAATGCAACTTTCCATTGATATGAGGATAACTCTTATTCATTGGTATCTCCCTGGACATATTCCTGAAGATAGTTTAGTACCTGATTTCTGATTAAGATCTGACGATATTCTTTTGAACCTCGCACATCTGAGATAGGATTAAATTCTGCAGATACAATTTCTGCTATCTCAATTGGATTTATCTCTTCGCTAGGTTTTCCTATGAGCAATTCAGAAAACTTATGAGAAAGTTTTGGGATAGTTGCCACACCTCCAAAAGCAAGTTTTGCCTCTTTAATCTTTCTGGATTCGGTCTCTATTTTTACTGCACTAACTACCGCAGATATATCCACCGCTTTGCGTTTTGTGGCTTTATAAGTTCGGATAAAAGCATCCTGAGTAGGTAGTGGAATAACTATCTCTTTTATTAATTCCTGATAGTTAAGCTTTGTTTTTCTATAATCCAGGAAAAAATCTCGTAAAGGTAGCTCTCTTATACCAGTTGAAGAGAATAGAGTTAAAGATGCATCCAGAACTGATAATAGAGGAAGAGTATCTCCAATAGGAGAAGCATTAGCGATATTTCCAGCTAAAGTGGCAAAGTTACGAATCTGTTTAGAAGCTATCTTTTCCACCAGTTCATAAAGTGAAAGTAAATCGGTTTTAATAATACCCGAATGTAATATATCTGAATAAGTAACTACAGCACCGATAACTATTCCGCGAGAAGTGTAAGTAATCTGTTTTAGCTCTTGCAATTCACTTAAATCTATCAAAACAGGCATCTCTTCCTTCTGCACATTCATTCGCACCATCAAATCTGTTCCACCTGCTATAAAAACAGATTCTGGCGTATTAGCTAATATATCAGTTAGTTCGGATAATTTCTGGGGAATAAAGTAGTGAGTGCAAGGATAAAATAGATTTCCACTTTTTTCTATTAATTTAGAAGCATCTTTAAAGCTGAATAATTGTTTTTCTATTTCGCGACACCAAGCTGGAACTATATCATTGAAAGTAAAATTTTCTGAAAGCTCTTTAGCTGCTCTAAGAATACTTTGATAGCTTGAGCAACGACAAAGATTTCCTTCTAAAGCGGATAGTATTTCCTCTTCATCAGGATGAGATATATTGGCTAAAAGAGCAAAGAGACTCATAACAAAGCCAGGTGAACAGTATCCGCATTGGAGAGAATGATTTTCTAACATAACCTGCTGAATAGGATGAAGCTGTTCTAAAGTTCCTAAACCTTCTATAGTTATTAGATGCTTACCATTAAGTTTAGCTGCTGTATAGAGACAGGAATTAATAGCTTCATAAACTATATTTCCTTCTTTTACTTGAGCTATAACAACTGTACAAGCTCCGCAATCTCCTTCATTACAGCTACATTTAGTTCCATATAAATGCTGATTATTATGCAGAAACTCCAGAGTAGTTTGAGCAGGAGGAATTTCAGCCGTTATAAGTTCTCCATTGAGCCAGAAGGTTATTTTATTAAAATAATAAATTCTTTGTAGGGATTTTATAAGGTCATTAGCGTTATGATTTTCCATATATTTACCTACCTCTTTAGCCTTTATTTCTTTATGTGAGATAGGCTGAATTTTGTCCAGATTTTTATTGGAAAACTTTGTTTTAAAAATGATTATTGCTCATAAATATAGTTTAGCATAGGAACCTAATTTTTTGTAATTCCCCAGCACTTATATCTGATATTTTCGCTTAGCAAATCTTATATTTATTTAACGCCCTTATATTATCATAAATGTATATATGTATCAGATCTAAAGTCAGATGAAGTTATATAGTGTCTTAGGTTAGGTTCTACTTTATTCAGAAAGAATGATTTATCTTGTCATTAAAAAGATTATGTTTATATTATCTATACTGGTATTCTTACTATTTTATACTTGACAGATAAGATGATATTAAATGTCATGTTAATTTACTATAAAAAAAGGAGGTGAGTTGATTGCCGACAGTCGTAGCCAAAGATAATGAATCTTTTGATTACCTATTGAAAAGGTTTAAGAAGAAATGCGAAAAAGCCGCAATTCTTTCTGAGATAAAGAAGCGTCAGGCATACGAAAAACCGAGTGAACGAAAAAAACGTGAAGCTAACACAGCTCGGCGTAAAATGCTGAAGCTACAGCGCAGAATGCAGCGTTATATGAGGTAATATTTGAATCATCCTTTATCCAAAACATAACCCATTGGCAACAGGGAACTGTCCCTGTTTGCTTTTTGTTTTTTTATTGAGGAGAAATTAATGGGTTTTATTGACTGGTTAATTCTTGCCATTCTTGTATTCTTTACCATTCAGGGATTTTTGAAGGGTTTTATTGCCACGCTTGTAAGAATTGGTGGAGCTATTGTTACTTTTCTGCTGATTGGTCAGATATTTCCTCTGGTGCGGAACAGTTTGATTGTTAATTTGCATCTGGGGAGGGTTCTATCTTCTATTTTAGCCGTAATCCTGCTGGTTATTATTATTCTGGTTTTAATTCGTCTAATAGCCTGGCTAATAACTCGGCTGATTAAAGCTATGCATCTTTCTTTTCCGAATAAGTTATTAGGAATGATTTTTGGGTTTGCTAATGGCATATTAATAGTTATAGTATTTATGGTGGCTTTAGATTATTTTCCCAAACTGACCACTCCTCTAAAAGATGGGTCAAAACACAGGGTTTATGCAGCAGTTGATACCTTCAAAGAAGATATCTTTACTCAATTGAAGTTTTCGGAAAGAGACCGTTTCCACCAAATAAGCGAAACATTAAAAGAAAAGGAGAAAAAAGCTTCCAGTAAATGAATGAAAAAGAGCTTTATACAGATTTGGAATATTCCAGATTAATAGAAGAAATTGATACACGATGTGAGAGTTATTTAGGGAAAGAACGAGCCCAGCAATTAAAACCTCTTGAGGAGAGGGAAACTATAGAGGAATCTCTGGAACTGGTATCGGAACTACAGGAAATGTTAAATAGAGGTATTACCCTAAATTTCAATGTATTATCAAATCTGCAACCTCTGTTTACCGAAGCTCAACATTCTCTTTTTGGTTTTGAAGAGTTTCAACAAGTATATTTTCAAGTGTGCCTGGCAGAAGCCATTACCGATACAGCAGAAAGGGTGAAAGATTTTCCTGTCTTGAAAAAGCTGTGGCAAAAAGTGGAGTCCCTGCCTAAAATCAAAACCCGGTTTGAAAAGATATTTGATTCTGATGGTGAAGTTATGGATTCTGCCTCGCAAGAGCTAAATCGGATTCGGAAAAGATTTGCCTCCTTGCAACGAAATATACAGAAAACTATGCAGAATATGCTAAACGATTCTCGTTATGAGAATTTTCTGCAGGACAAATTTATTACTCGTCGTGAAGGAAGATATGTGCTACCAGTTAAAGGAAATGCAGGTACTTTCGTTCCCGGAATTGTGCAGGGACAATCTGGAAGTGGTTCCACTCTTTTTATTGAGCCAGAAAATGTAGTTCCTCTAAATAATGAGCTTCAGCTGCTACTTCAGGAGGAAAAGAGGGAAATCTTTAATATCTTCAGTGAATTCACTGCCCAGATTAGAGAACAAAAAGATATTTTGCTTTCTAATCAGGAAGTTTTAGCTGAGCTGGATTATCGTTTTGCTTGTGCCAAACTTTGTTGCACTTTAAAAGCAAAAAAGCCTCTAATTGTGGATGAGCCAGTATTAAAACTTTATTCTGCTCGGCATCCTTTACTTATTTTAAGTTTGAATGACATAGAAAAAGTAGTGCCCTTTGACCTGGATTTGGGTGAAAAAGTAAAAGTTATATTGCTCAGCGGACCTAATACCGGAGGGAAAACAGTTTTGTTAAAAGCCACAGGTTTATTAACTTTAATGGCACTTTCGGGTTTACCTATTCCAGCAGAGGAGAATAGCGTTATTGGTAGATTTGATCAGGTTTTTGCCGATATAGGTGATGAACAGTCCATAGAAAATGCACTGTCTACTTTCTCTTCTCATATAGGGAAAATTGCCAGGATGCTCAAATGCGCCAATAATAAGAGTTTAGTATTGATTGATGAAATTGGAGCAGCTACGGATCCTCAACAAGGTTCTGCATTAGCTCAAGCTATACTGGAACATTTAACTGAGCTTGGAACTAAGGCTTTAGTGACCACTCATTATACAGCTCTCAAGATTTTTGCGGAAACGCATCCAGATTGTATGAATGCTTCAATGCAGTTTGACCTGAAAAGTTTAACTCCCACTTTCCGTTTTAATACAGGCATTCCAGGTGATAGCTTTGCCATTGAAGTGGCTTATTCTTTAGGATTGAAACCTGATCTGATAGAAAGAGCAAAAGAGCTGAGCGGCTCTCAAAATATAGAATTTACTGAGCTATTGAAGAAAATGCAAGAAGAGAAAAAAGCTTTGAGTAGAGCTACCTATGAGTATGAACTCAAAACTCGTAATCTGGAATCAAAATTACAAGAGATGGAAAGCCGGGAAGCTGCTCTCAATGCAGAGCTGAAAGAGCGGCGAAAGAAATATCTGCAGGAGCTTCAAACAGAACTAATAGCACAGCAAAAGTTATATCAAAGGGAGCAAGAATCTCTGAAAAAGATGGAAAAGAAGGAAAGAAAGGCAGTTTCGGAAAGAAAATTGCAAGATATTAATATTAGATTGCAAGAAATCAATAAAGAACTAACCGATTCAGAGATTAAGCAGAAACAGAAAATAAGAATACCTCAACAAGGAGATAGAGTCTGGTTAGCTACCCTGGGAACAGAGGTTACTATCTTAGAGATAAAAGAAGAACTGGTGAAGGTTGATTTGAACGGTATCACTTTCAAAACTTCTCTAGATAGCTTATATGAGATAGAACAGCCGGTTAAGAAAAAAGAGAATGTTGTTATCACTCATACTAATAAACCTCCTAATGCACAGTTTGAATTGAAACTTCTGGGATTGACCTTTGAAGAAGCAAAACCCTTAATAGATGAGTTTCTGGATGATGCAATGCTGGCAGGGCTGCATACCTTGCGTATTGTTCATGGTAAAGGCACAGGTGCTTTAAGAACTAAGGTGAGAGATTATTTAAAGAAGAAAAAACAGGTGATATCAATGGAAACCCCTATACCTAGTGAAGGTGGGACGGGAGTTACACTGGTTAAGATTTAATGATGGATAAAAATCTGTTAGAAGAGATTAGAAGAAGCAACGATATCGTTGATGTAGTGCAGGAATATGTACCACTTAAAAAAGTGGGTACAAACTGGCGTGGTATATGTCCATTTCATAACGATACTCATCCTTCATTATATGTGAGTCAACCAAAACAGATTTTTAAGTGCTTTGCCTGTGGAAAAGCAGGAAATGTCTTCACTTTTGTACAGGAATATGAAAAAATGAGCTTCTATGAAGCAGTAAAGAAGCTCGCTCAAAGAGCAGGAATCGTTATTCCAGAAAAGAAAAGTTTCACTCCTGAATCAACCAAGAGAGCTAAGTTATTGCAGATTTATACTGAAGCCCGAAATTTTTTTACTCAGCAGCTGATGCAACAGCGGAAAGTGCTAACCTATCTTAAAAATCGTGACATCAGTCCAGAGACCGCTAAAACTCTGGAGCTTGGCTATGCACCTGAAGGAGAAAAAGTTTTACTTAATTATCTGCTGGATAAGGGTTATTCTGTAGATTTGCTAAGAGATTCAGGTCTATTTGGCAATTATTCCGGGAATCTAGTTGATTTTTTCCGTAACAGATTGATGTTTCCTATTCATAACAGTATTGGTGAAGTAGTAGCCTTTGGAGGAAGGATTCTGGAAGAAAATGGGAAGCTGGGAAAGTATGTAAATACCCCCAGCACAGAACTATACACTAAAGGGAAAGAACTCTACGGCTTCTTTAAGACTAAATACGAAATCGGAAAACTGGGTTATGCTTTAATCTGTGAAGGCTACTTTGACTTTCTAAGACTCTATGAGAACGGTTTTCATAATGTGGTTTCCTGTTTAGGAACTTCTCTAACTGAAGATCAAATTTATCTACTAGCCCGCTATACTAATAAAGTTTATATGCTTTATGATGGAGATGCTGCGGGAATTAAAAGTGCTCAAAGAGCCGCTTTATTATGTCTTGCCAAAGGTCTAGATGCCAACATCATAGAATTACCAGATAAGGACGATCCCGATAGCTTTCTACTGGAAAAGGGAGCAGAAGCCCTGAAGGAAAGGATAGAAGAGGCAAAAGATGTGATTCATTTTCTTGCCGAAGCTGAATCTAAAACACCGGCTATACAAAAAATAGACCTGCTGCTAGATGCAGTTCGTACTATTAAAGATCCTGTAAAGAGAGAACTGATAGTGAGGAATATTTCCGAGGCTTTCAAGGTTTCCACGCGTTCCTTATTTTCTAAGTTGCACCGAACTTCTGCTACAGAAAAAGAAGGACTGTATTCCACACCTGCTTTAGAGAAATATCCGGAAGAAAGACAATTACTTATCCTAGCTTTAAAGGATCCGAATAATTTTAATTTACTTGCTCAAGACCTATCTCCGGATTATTTTAATAATAAAAGATATAGGGAGTTATTTCAGTATCTGGTAAATAATGCATCTGCTAATATGATTAATGAACCGGCTCAGTTGCTGGATTTGATTGAGAATCAGGAACTAAGTGGATTACTGGGTGATTTTTTATTTGAAGAAGTGCAGGATTTGGACTTTATGGCGGTATTAGAACAAGTGAAATTAAGAAAGATAGAAAAAGATTTGAGGGATTTTGATAGGCGTATAATGGCTGAACCCGAAAACAAAAATTTGCAGAAAGAAAAAAATGAACTAAATGCTATCTACCGACAAATGACTAGCAAGATAGTTCCTAAAGATCTTACTTAGATTTTTAAACCCGATAAGGAGAATCAATGATAACTTACAATGAATGCTTAAAAAAACTGGTTGATTTGGGCAAGGATACGGGGTATATCACATTTAAACAGATAAATGATATCCTTCCTAACAGCCCCTTTTTCCTGGACAAGGTGGACGATATTATATTTGACCTTGGTCAGGAAGGTATAGAAATAATTGATGAGACTGAAAAGAGGCTCACCAAAGGTGGAACAGCTCTAAAAAAACCTAGCGTTCCTAAGAAGTTTAAAAATAAACGCTATTATGAAGACCCCGTTCGTATGTATCTAAAAGAGATGGGAAGAGTGCCTCTACTGGATAGAGAAGGTGAGGTGCGGGTAGCGCAAAAAATTGAGACCTACCAGAAGATGATTAATCAGAATGTCTTCAAGTCCGGCTCCACCCTTAGAGAAATGTATAATTTCTTGCATCGTTATCGTGAAAACAGAGTTCGCCTGGACCAGATTTTCCATATAGACCTTGGCACTTGGATAGATAAAAAACAGGATGAGGTTATCATTGAGCAATTTAAAGAAATACTAAAGAAAAACGAAGCTACATTCAATAAGATTGGACAGATTTTAGATAATTGTGATTATGATGAAAGCGGAAATGCAACTCGTCAGGAAGAAATTGAAGCTCTACGAAATGATATCGTTAATACCTTCAATCAACTTTCTTATAATGAAAAACTTATCAAAAGAATGGTCTATCGCATACGCAGTTTAGTGGAACGAATTGAAGAAAGCTATACTATTATCAATGAGTTAACCCGCGTAGAACGCTATACTATAGATGAAATTTGCACTTTTGGGCGTCGGGCAAAAAAATCTCCCGAGGACTTTGAAGAAGTCAAAAAAGAAACCGGGATTGACCCAGAAATCTTTATTGAGAACTTACGAAAAATTAAGAATGCTCGTCGTAAGATTCGTCGGGTTGAGCTGGAAACCAAGATGACCGGTTCCGATCTTATTTTCTTGCTTCAGGAAATAGAAAGAGCTGAACGAAATAAGGAAAGAGCACAGCATGAAATGATTGAAGCTAATGTTCGGTTAGTGATTTCCATTGCAAAACATTATAATAATAGAGGCTTGGAATTCTTAGACCTCATTCAGGAAGGGAATACAGGTTTAATGCGTGCCGTAGAAAAATACGATTATCGTAAAGGTTATAAATTTAGCACCTATGCCACCTGGTGGATTCGTCAAGCTATTACTCGTGCTATTGCCGATCAAGCTCGCACTATCAGGATTCCAGTGCATATGATTGAATCTATAAACAAAATTAATAGAACTTCCCGTCGGCTACAACAAAAGTTGGGTAGAGACCCTTATCCTGAAGAAATTGCCCAAGTGCTGGATATGCCCGTTGATAAAGTGAAAAATGTGCTCTCCATTGCTAAGGAACCAGTATCTCTGGATAAACCTATAAGTCATGATAATGAAGATAGTGTGCTCAGTGATTTTATCCCAGACCGCTCTACTATCAGTCCCGAAAGATTGGCAGAACGCACTATGCTGAAAAAACAGGTAGATGAGGTATTGAAAACTCTTACTACTCGCGAAGAAAGAGTTATCCGTCTTCGTTTTGGCATTGATGATGGATATCATCGCACTTTAGAAGAAGTAGGGAAAATCTTTCAAGTAACACGGGAAAGAGTGCGTCAGATTGAAGAAAAAGCACTTAATAAATTGCGTCATCCTTCTCGTGCCGCCGTTTTACAACAGTTTCTGGATAACTTTAATGTAAAGTGATAAACTCCTCTTTATCCTTTAACTTTATGAACAGAGTGCAGTGTCTAAATAATGCACTCCGCTGTAAAAGGGAATTCTCAAGGGTCAGCAGTTAGCAGGAATTTTTAGTGAAAAAAGGATTTAAATATCTTCTTTTCTTACTTGCTATCCCAAACTTTTTAAACAAGTTAAACTGTCGTTATTGTCACATTTTATCCCTAATATCAGCTGATGTGAATTGAACTATGGCTTTAAGTTGCGATCAAAAAAAATATCTGTCCTGGTTTAATCATTTATCCCAAGAAGAACGTAGCTGGGGAAAGGTATTGGCTAAAGTCTGGCAAGGGTTAAAACACTTTTCGGAAAAAGAGCTCAGCGATAAAGACATATTTTATCTAATCTTATTAATACCTCGTCTACAGAAAAAACAAGAAAATCTGATTAGAGATTTATGCCGTAAAAGTTATATAAATTATTGGGAAACCATAGTTAGTCGTGCAGGGTTATTTTTATCTAAAATCTGTCCCCAACTAAAAGTTTTGATCAGAAAACTGGAAGGAAAGAGCGAGGATCAGCTGTATCCCTATCTCACCCGAGTTTTTCAAAATATAGTGATTCAATGTAATAATGATATGATAGCAGAATTGCGAAAGGATAAATATGCCTATGATGATAATTATATGAGCTCTTCCCCGAAAGATGAATATCATCCTCTTAAAAATAATACTATAAATGATATTATCCATAACAAGGAAAACCAGGAGGGAGCCAATAAACTGTATAACGAAATTCAGAATGAATGGTCTTTAAGTAAAAGAAATCTTCTATGTGAATATTATGAAACAGTTAATGGCATAAAAACTGATAGGCTAAAAGAAGAAAGTAAAAATAATATTTATAAACATCACCAGCGTTTGAGAGAAACCTTTAATGAATTACTCCAAAGATATAGTAAAAGAGAAATCATTACTTTTTTCAAGTTATATATGACAGAATTATGTCAGAATACCCCATCTTCTCCAACATATCTATATAATAAGAGCACAAAGAGGGGAACACTTTAATGAAAAACGAAGATTTTGAAAAAGCACTTTTTGAAAGCTATCTGGATTCCATTGAAGATAAATTTGATTTTGAAGTGGATACAATAGAAATAGAAGATTTGACCAATGAATCAGGTGAAGCTAAAATCATTATTAAAGATAAGGATATTATAGAACCTCTAGATACTCAAGTGCTGGGAACTATTCGTCAGCTAAGTCACAAGGGAAAACTTATCAACTATGTGCCAGTGGAGCTTCAAGAAAATGGACTTTATCTGGTGATGAAAGCCAGCTCTTTTGTTCATTATGCCCTAAATATAGATATTATCGCTCTTGGCTATAGCGGAAAATATTTAATTGACCCCTATAACAACTTCTTGCTTTATCCAGAAGAAATAGAAAATAGTGTGCTGCTGGATTATCTTGATACTTTCAGTGTTTTGCAATTACAGGAAGCTCTTAAAAATAGCCTAACTGAAAAGCAAGAAGGGAAAAGAATAATGTACTCTGATATTACGGAGAGTTGGAAACTAGAATTCCGGATTAAAGAATATCAGCTGACCAGCTATTTTCGCTTCCGAAATCTAAATGTAAATTCTGTGGATTTGACAACAATAGTAGATTTGCTGATGAAGAAAGAAGAACTATCAATCAATAAATATGCTGCGGCTAGACCTACTTTAACCGAAGCTTTTGACTTAATGAAGCAACCAAAATCCTCTAATATCTTTTATGCTCTCAATCATACTCTCGTAAGAGAGTCAGATGCTAGGGTTTTAATTTATCCAGATGATGAATACATTGGCAAAGCAGGAAAGATTTATATCTGTTCTGAGTGCGTATTTGATGGCTATATCCCTAAAAAGCTGTGCTTAGGAGTGATAGCTTTTAAAGACCTGATATCCATTCAGGAAGTGTTAAATATCCGCATTGAAATAGAAGAAGAGTAAAAAAATGACTTTACCAGAGCTGGTTTCTGCATATTTAGAAGAGGGGACTGAACATCTAAAAAACAAAATTGTGGATTATATCAATACTAATAATTTCGTTGAGGAAGACTGGATTTCTATCACTAAATTGCTTTTTAATCCCTATTCTAATAAAGTTAGTGCTTATGCTTGGCTTGCTTTAATCGCTAAATCGTATCAAAACCCAGAATTGTATAAGCTTCTTAATTTGAATGCAGAACAATTCTCAGAGCTTTTCCAAGCGCGGATTAGAAAAGCTTATTTTCCTATAATGGATGCTCAAAGTGATGGTATCTTAGCTGAAGTTCTTATCTTTCCATTTAGTTCCATTGAATCTAAAGCTATCTGTTTTAATAAATATTATCAGAATAATGCCAATATTATTGCTCAATTGACTGGTAAAAGTTTTCTGATAATCTTTACGGAAGATTTTATAGGCAATTCCTGGATGACTGCAGCTTTGGCTGCTTTAATAGCTGATAACCCTGACGAACTTAAAGACCTATGCTTCTCTGGTGCGGTTAATATAGCAGGTAAAATCCTGACTCCAGCTCAATTATCCGAGAAAAAAAAGTTTTGTGAAACCCTTGAAAAAAAATTGATTACTAAAGTCAAATTCATAGATGAACTGGAATTCTGGCTTAATAGTTCTGAGCTTCCAGTTCCGGTAATACAAAGTAGCGGTACACCCGAGCAAAAGTCTTCTTTGCTAATAAAAATGGAAGCAGCTATCCAAAAAGAATATCCCTATTTCAATCTCCAGACCTTATTTGAATATACCGGCTTGAATGAGGATGACCTCTCTATCTTTAAAGAAGGGAATTTCCCCTTTAATCCCGTAATCTGGCAAGATTTTCTGGGCAAGATAGACCACTTTGATAGGGTAGAACAAAAGCTAAACTCTCGTAAAGCTCTCTTCTGGTATGCCGGAATGTTGAGCTCTCTTCAGTTCGGTATCGGAGCTATCTTTGGATTCAATCGTCCTATGTATATCTGTCATTGGGAAGCTACTAATCAAGAATATATTCCTGTCCTAAAACTTTATCGTCCAGAGAATGCAAGAGTTCTAAAAAATGTATCCTTTGATCCTCATTCATTCACCAGCATAAAATATGAAATTGATGCACCTGCCATGCATATGAAAGATCTAGCTCTCATTCTGTATTTTGGAAGTCATAACCCTTATCAGGAAGTGATTAGCTTCTTCAAACCATTATTTCCTGAATCAGGAATCCTTTTTATCTCACTAAAAAACAGTCAGGGACAAATCAATCTGGGCGCCGAGTGCTTAAGGATTGTACAGGAAACAAATTCTTTGCTGAACTATCTGAAAAAGAGTTATCACTGGCAAAGATTGCATATTTTCCAGAGTTCACCCAATGCTATCTGTATGGCTCTCGGGATTGCTCTCGGACATTTCAATCCTGCTACTGTATATCATTACCAACCTCAAACAGAAGGGGAACACTATCAGGGAATGTATAATCTGGAAATGGTAAAAAATTATCGCCCTCAATATATACCACAAACTTAAACTTGTTTCTTCTTACAGCCCAGATATGTTCTTTACATTATTTTGTTTTGATAATTTTTCTTTCTTATCTCTCACTTATCTCCTGCTTATCAAAAGAGTCAAGAAAGAGTCAAGGGAGAGTCAAGGGAGAGTTGGTAATTGCCTATAAAATATAGTAGTTAGGTGTTATGCGGACAATAATGTTAGCTAGCTCTTGGAATACCAATAAGTTGAACAATATTGATTCTGAAATTTAATGCTGATTTTGGGGTAAAGTATAGACACAAAAAAAATGGATAATATTTTAAAAGGATAAAAAAAATGATGGAAAATAAGTGTAAAAGAATTCTCACTATACAAGATTTTTCTGGATTCGGGCATACTTCTCTGATGGCATACATTCCTATTATGTATAGATTAGGCATTAGAGTTTGTGCTCTTCCTTCCGCATATCTTTCTGCTAATACAGATTATCCCGAGCCGATCTGGATTGATATGAGTTCATATCTGGAAAAGATAAATGCACACTGGCAAAAGATAGGTTTTTCTTTTGATGCTATTAGCAGTGGTTTTCTTGCTTCTCCCGCTCAAGTTAAGCAAATAGGAAAAATGATAGCATCCTGGAGAGACAAAGTTAAGCTGGTGCTGATTGATCCAGTGATGGGTGATTATGGAAAACTATATTCCGGCTACGACCAAAAAATGATAGGTGCAATGCGAGAACTTATTGGCTTAGCTGATATTATAACTCCTAATTATACGGAAGCTTGCTGGCTGGCAAAACAAGAAATTAAAAAACTTAGTGAAGAAAATGAAGTTTTGGATTGTTGCAGGAAAATAAGTGAGTATGGTCCTTCACACCTAGTAGTAACTTCGGTTCCTAATACGGATTCGGATAGTTTGAAGGTTATGCATTATGATGCCAAATTGGACAAACTTACCACCTATCCCTTTGTAAAGAAAAATGGTATCTATCCTGGAGCAGGTGATTGTTTTTCTGCTCTTTTACTTGCTGGCTTAGTTAATGGCTATAGTTTTAATGCTTCTATAAAAGCAACGATAATCATCATATCGCAAGCTATAGAAGAACCGATGATAGAAGGAACCGATTGGCGAGAAGGTCTTCCCTTGGAAAAGATAATTGATTGGGATTTAAAAAGCTTCTATTCTAGATTTGATGCTTAATTGATATTTATTTCAGGTTCTTATAGATTTTTCGGATATCTTCAGCAGTTACCGTTAAAGGGTTATTTGCCATATTATGACTTGCTAGTACTATTGGGATCTGGCTTTCTATAAACTCGTCACTTAGTTCAAGTTCAACCTTCAGGGGGAATTTTTCCAGCCATTCTTCAAAATCTTTACGGGTGATATTTAAAGATAGGCAAAGGTTATCTAATTCAGGTTTCAGGTATGGATAGTAGAGTTCTATTACTTGTTTAAGCACAATTCCATTACTAAGACCGTGAGGAATACCAAAATGAGTGGTAAGAGGATAGCCCAAAGAATGTTGAAGTGTAGTTCCAGTTTGAGCAATAGTGATTCCTCCATAGAGAGCAGCTTGCATCAAATTCGTTCTAGCTTGAATATTAGAAGGCGAATTTAGAGCTATTTCCAGATTTTTCATTATAGCATCAATACCAGCTTGAATTAAAGGATAAAGCAGCGGTTGGCGTTTATTAGAAAAGATTCCTTCCAGAAGATGTGAAAGTGCATCTATAGCAGTATAAAGAGTGATAGTATTATTTAAGCTCAAGGTATAACGAGGGTCACAGATAGCCAGTTTAGGGAATGCGAGGTCTGTTCCTAAACCCGCTTTTATACCAGTTCTTGTATCAGTTAAAACAGAATACTGAGTAACCTCACTTCCTGTTCCTGCGGTAGTGGGAATTGCAGCTAGAGGAAGAGTGTGAGAAAATTTATCAGGTGTAATTTTATCTTCCTCAATGAGATTGTTTGCCGTTATTAGAGCCATAGCTTTAGCTGCATCCAGAGGACTGCCACCACCGATAGCGATAAGATAATCACATTGAGAATCTTTTAAAAACTTAGCTCCTTCTCTAACTGTATCCCAGGAAGGGTTTTCTTGCACTTTATCAAAAATAGCATAATCTGCATTGTTCTTCTTTAAAACAGGAATCAGTTCATCTAAAGCACCACTTAATTTAGCACTGTTTTTTCCAGTTACGATTAAAGGTTTAGTTCCCAATCTTATAAGATAAGCCTCTGCATTCTGTAAGGCATTTGCTCCAAAGAAGATTCTACTAGGTAGATATATCATTGGTTTAACTCCTAACATTTAAAATAAAAATAATATTATCTTCCTAACTCTGTTTAAGTTCTGAACTTACGCTACTACATCCAAAAGCAGAGCTGTTGACGGTGAACTTGGCAGTGAAAGTGGGTTATAACACTATTTCATAAGCACTAATTTCTTTTGAAGAATGGGTGTTCCTTGCATTTTAACTTTAACAAAATAGATTCCTGAAGAGCATTGAGTCCCTTTATTATCCTTTCCATCCCAGCGATAAGTGAAATCTCCTTTAGTATCTAAGGGAATAGTTTTAACTATTTGTCCCCGGGTATTATAGATATTGATTTTTCCTTTTAAATTAACATCGCTTTTAATAGCTATTTCTACTTGCTGGTTAACGGAAAAACAAGCAGGATTAGGATGGATAGATAGAACTGGAGGTGTAGCCACAGGGTCATTATAAGCAGTAGGATTAACTATGATTAAATTAGTAGGTGAACTTTCGGTGTTACCATCAAAAGCACAGACAGTTAGAATATAATGTTCATTAAAAGTTATATTTCTTTGCCAGTAAGTTTGGGAGAAAGGGACCTCTGCTAACATTTGAGGTATTTCTTGATTATAAGAATTATAAATACGATAGGAAGTCCATTGATGTATCCCATCAGCCATAGGAGGTTGCCAGTATAGATTAAGACTATCTATATAAAAAGCTTCTAAGTCATAGCATAACCATTGTGGTTGATAGATGGGAACAATCGGGTCAAATTCCCACCAGTTTCCTTCCTGCAGATAGGGTGTTTCTGCATTTGTAGATATATCATCAACTCTTTTGGCATAGCCATCTTCATTGTAAGTATATAATCTGTTAATATTAGATTCTGCTAGCAATAGCTTTACACTTAGTATAGCTTGGGTGGTATTATCTTTCTGAATAATAATAGAATAGAAATAATCTCTGGGAGATGATTTATCAACAATATAACCAATTTCGGTCACATCCCTAAACTGGAAGTTAGATTGTCGCTGAGTGCCTTCTTCATCTATGATTTCTGTGCGTGTCCAGCTATCTCCAGTATTAAGATTATGAACTTTATCCCAGACCGTTTCCTCAGGAAGATTAAAGATAATGTTACCCGAAGGATTATAGCGTTCGTGACGAGCTAGATAGAGATAATCTCCTTCTTCATATAGCCAATTTATATAATCCCAATGATAGACAAAGAAGCGATTATAAATGGGATAACAGTTATGGCTACCTATCAAAGTTGGTGTACCCACAGTTTGATAGATAGGAGGTAGAGTTTCACTTATTTCTATAATACCGACATTAACCGTGTTATTAGGATCAGGATTAAATATCTGAGGTTGTAATAATCCTCCCGGTGTCCCATAAAAAGTTTGGTTTATGCTTTCAATATCCGCTAAAACAACCACAAAGAAAGGTTCTGTTAACTGAGAAGAATAAGAGAAAGGAGTTTCAGGATTAATAAATTCTTCGGCTAAGATATCGCCCGAATCTGCTCCAATAATCTGGAGACGATGATTTATAAGGGTAAAGTTTCCACTATAGGTAATCTGACCACTAACCGTAGTGGCATTATAGGTCAGCAAAAACGGGTCAAAATCCACAGTAGGAAGTGAGGGATTATCGTTATGGTCAAGAATGCCTGCCGCTATTTCTGTGGGATTCGTGGTTCCCCAGTAGTTGTTTTCAGCAAATATCACTATACTAGGATCGGTGTAGGAATAGGTATAAATACTATGAAGTGTATTGGTTTCATCAATATTATTATAGATGGCATTCTCACCTTGAGCCCAGATATGATATATAGAAAGATTGCCTAAACAGGGTTTGGCATTTTGTCCTAGATAAAATCCAGTAAAATTATTATAGATTTGATTGCGCTCAAAATAGGGTTCGCTGGTAGCACCAGTAATCATCACACCTGCACC
>Ga0265294_10003539_pt1 | contig 19926 bp, 14 predicted proteins | sample MunlanPumphouse3_FD_192504 | JGI IMG/M metagenome (GOLD analysis project Ga0265294, IMG submission 192504) | Groundwater microbial communities from a municipal landfill in Southern Ontario, Canada - Pumphouse #3 | ecosystem: Environmental > Aquatic > Deep subsurface > Groundwater | place...
CAGGTTGCCGATATACCCGTCAATGCCTTTGGCTTCTTCAGATGGATTCGACAAGCGGTAAGGCTCATTTTTTGATTCAGCGATGTTACATAAAACGCTTTTCTGAAAACGAAGTCCCGCATATGTCTTTGCCAGCACCAGGTCATTGACCCACTGGCGGACCAGATTCTCATCAATTTGGTCCATGGACGCACGAAGCTTGTTGATCATGCCGCAGATTTTCCGGGTTGCGGTGTCAATCGCATCCGGATGGGAATCGGTATACCACTGTGCCCACTGTTCGTAAGAATTTCCCTCAAACTGCTGAATCAGCTCCGACATCTGGCCGATCACCTTTGGTCGCGTAGCCTGGGCGTTCTGGTTGGCCAGGTTCATCAGCTGGCTTGTATATTTGGGAAATGCCGGGGGCGTTCCGACCGTATCCCGGATAATGTCGCTGGTGTTGATGGACAGCTGTTGCCATTGATCCGGGGTATCGGAATGGGATGAAACCTGCTGGCAGAGTCCGTTAAACGGACTCAGGCATAAAGCGAAACACAGAATTAATTCCCGGATGCCGGGGCGGCGGCCGTGACTTTCAGATATCATGTCTGTCTCCGAAGCGCGGCTCAGTCATGGCTGAAGGGATCGAACCAGCCGGGCCGTCTCGCTGTAACCGTTTTTGCCAAAGGGCATGATAATATAAATACCACGGGCTTCTGCTGCAATAACCTGTGCCAGTTCCGCTGCCATATCCAGCCCGAGGCGCCGCTGATCTTCAGCCTTCTCAAACCGGTCGAATTGATCTGCAATCGTTGAGGGGACTTTTATTCCCGGGATTCTTCCGGAAGCAAAAAATTCGGCATTTTTCCGGCTGACCAGCGGCATGATTCCCGGAAACATCCGTATCGGGTAAGCGGAAACTGAATCCAGAAGCCGTTTTACGTCATCTGCGGTAAATACCGGCTGGGAAAATACAAATTCCGCACCCGCATCGATTTTTTTCCCGAGCCATTTCAGATGCGATTGCTCCGGTCGGCCAAAAGCGCAGCCGGCGCATAAATCCGGAGGATCAGCGATTTCTTCCTCATTGATCATCCTGCCCTGTCTCAATGTTCTGATGAGTCGGAGAAGTTCAACCGAACTTTTCAGGTCCGTAACCATACGGGCCATGGTTCCGAGGTGACCCATTGACGGGGAATCTCCGGTAACCGCCAGAATGCCCTGTAAGCCCAGATCCCAGCAACCGATCAGGCACGAATGAAGCTGAAGGAGGTTGGACTGCGTGACGGATTTGTGACAGATGGATGGCACATTGAGTTTGTCCTGAAGGCGGGATGTCACCACCATGGCATCCCGGCCGACAGTTGCCCCGGGATTATCGGGAACATCGAACAGGCTGACACCGGCATCGGCGATTTGAGCCGCGCCTGAAATGATCTGTTCCAGACTCTGTTTCCGGTCTGCGCGGATTTCAACGCTGGTAACAAATGCGTCTGATTGGATAAGATCTCTGATCCGGTTTCGGGCAGGTTCATGTTTCTCAGGAGATATTGCCGGTTGGATGATTTTTGAAATTTCCACCAATTGTCTTCTGCCAACGGGTTTTCCTTTGACAGCCAATGCCAGTTTCCGGATATGTTCCGGTGTGGTTCCGCAGCATCCGCCGATCACCGATGCACCGAGGGAGGAAAGCTTTTCTCCGATGGAGGCAAAATCATCCGGAGAGCAGGTGTAACTCACAAGGCCGCGCCGGATAACCGGATGCCCGGCATTGGGGGATACCGTTACCGGAACGGAAACAGACGCCGTAAGAAAGTCAACCACATCGAGAATTTCATTCGGATGCAGACAGTTGGTACCGACCGCCATTGCGCCGGCATCCAGGGCGATGGATATCAACAACCGGATCCGTTGCCATCGGTTTGGACCTCCGCCCACATTACCCACCTGAAAGATAAACGGCATATTGATCTGTGCGGCAGCTGAAACAGCAGCGGTGGCTTCTTTTGCATCGGTAAATGTTTCAAAGACTATGGCATCGGCCTGGGTGAGGGCCTCACATTGCTTCACAAACAGGGTTTTCAGGGCGGCGGCATCATAGTCATCACGCCTGAGTCCCAGGGCAAGCGGGCCTGCGGATGCCCATATCAGGCACTGGTTTCCCCCTGCCTCGCGTGCCAGCCGCACGCCGGCTTCGTTTATTTCATGGCATTTTGACGCCATCCCGATCTCTCCGAGGACAAGGGGGTTGGCTGCAAACGTATTGGTTAGCAGAATCTGAGATCCGGCGGCTTTGTATTGCAGATGAAGGGCCCGGACAGATTCCGGGTTTGTCAGGTTCAGCATTTCTACCGGATCGGTTGAGACGTTTGTATTTTGTCTCAGACAGGTGCCAATGGCACCGCTTCCGATCAGAATATTTTTTCCGGGTTGTATTATCACGTCTTTCATCCAAAAATCATTTAAAAAACTTTACCCAAACAATGGAATTTAAATAGGGTTTATATTATGTTTTATGCCAACTTATACCATAAATTTTATAATTATTCGAGTTGGAACCAAAGCAATGATATTTATGAAATGGGGGAACGAACGATGACATCAAATGTTTATATGGTGAATTTTAGAAGTCGTAAAATCCGGGACAATAAAATCAGCAAGATCAGGAAACTGATGGATATGGAGGAGTTTAAAGGGAAAATTCGCAAAAAGGATCTGACGGCGGTCAAAATCCATTTCGGAGAACGGGGAAACAGGATAGATAATACGGCACAAAGCCGCAAGGAAAAATATATCCACGGATTTCGCATCATTGACACAGATAAGTCAAATGGAGTATTCCTTAATTCTTCGGATGAGAACATTTTTTGACATAAGAAAACAAAACGAAGAATTGAGGGGATGCAAATGCTGGAACATCACTTACGGTCAATTTTCGGATTTGATTCATTTAAAAAAGGGCAGAAAGAGGTTATTGCAAAAATTATGGACCACCAGTCGGCAGCGGCGATTTTCCCGACCGGTGCGGGAAAATCCATGTGCTATCAGCTGCCGGCCATGTTGTTGCCCCACCTGACCCTTGTGGTATCTCCGTTGCTTTCCCTGATGAAAGACCAGCTTGATTTTCTGACGGCAAACAAGATCCCGGCCGCACGTCTGGATTCCACTTTGTCCCGTGAGGAATACAACAACGTTATTGAAAATGCCAAAAACGGAAAATTGAAAATCCTCATGATCTCGGTGGAGCGGTTCAAGAACGAACGGTTTCGATTCCATCTTCGGAAAATGAACCTCTCGTTGCTGGTGATCGACGAAGCACACTGCATTTCCGAATGGGGTCATAACTTTCGTCCTGAATACCTGAAGCTTCCCATGTACCGCGAGGAATTTAACATCGGGCAGGTACTGCTGCTCACCGCTACGGCTACCGAACAGGTGGTCGGGGATATGTGCCAAAAATTTAATTTGCCTCCGGACAATGTGGTTGCCACCGGCTTTTACCGGAGCAATCTGTTTCTGCAGATTACGCCGACAGCTGAAATTCGAAAAACCGCCTGGCTTCTCAAACGCCTGAATGAATCTCTATATGCCTCGACCATTGTCTATGTAACCCTTCAGAAAACCGCAGAAAAGGTTGCCGCTTTTCTTCAAAAACAGAGACTGAACGCGCTTGCCTACCATGCCGGGATGGATTCCGAAAAACGCGAAGATGTACAGAACCGGTTCATGAACGGGGAAGTGCAATGCATTGTTGCAACCATAGCCTTTGGCATGGGAATCGATAAAAAAGATATCCGTCGCATCATTCATTATGATCTGCCCAAATCCATTGAAAATTACAGCCAGGAAATCGGTCGGGCCGGACGCGACGGCAAGCCCGCGTTATGCGAGGTGCTCGGTAATCTGGATAATTTGAATGTGCTTGAAAACTTTACTTACGGCGATACTCCGGAAAAACAGGCGATTTACAACCTGCTGGACATCATCCGCAGGCAGCCGACGCCGCTGTGGGAAGTAAAGGCAACAGCGCTTTCCAACGAACTGGACATTAAATTGCTGCCGTTGAAAACATTGCTTGTCTATCTGGATATGGAAGGGCTGATTCAGCCGAAATTTACCCGGTTTGATGAATATACACTCAAATACCGGATCGATCCGCAACAGATTATCAATATGTTTCAGGGGGAGAGAAAAGCGTTTGTGACCGCGATTTTTGAGAATTGTCATACGAAAAAAGTCTGGACCCATGTGGATGTCGCAAAAATCATGGAAACCTGTCATGCCCAGCGCCAACGTATCATTGCGGCTCTGGAATATTTCGACCAGAAAGAATGGATCGAGCTGGAGTCGAGACAAACCATCGATGTCTACAATATAAAAAATCGCCAGTTCGATATCGACCGGGTGACTGAAAAAATTTATGGCTTGTTTGTCGATAAGGAGGCCTTTGAAATTCGACGAACTCACCAAATGGTCGATTTTTTTCAAAGTGATGCCTGTATCAGTAAGCGCCTGGCTGAATATTTTGGTGAGCATCTTGAAAAAGCCATGTGCGGGCATTGCTCCGTCTGCAAGCAGGGGCCTGCTGTCCTGGAACGCTCTGAAACGCTTAAGCCGCTTTCCGAAATTAACATCGATCCAATGAAAAAAGAATTTGCCGCAGCTGCCGGGAACCATTTTTCCGACTCACATTTTACCCGCTTTTTATGCGGCATATCCTCTCCTATATTCACAAAACTTAAGATCAGAAAACTGCCTCACTTTGGAATCCTGGAACGATATCCGTTTGCGGACGTGAGAAATCGGATTTTGGAAAATCAATCTTGAAGAATTTTAAACAGTCAAAAAAGCTCTCTCTGATCCAGCCAAGCCGGTAGTACAATAATTCTTACGCAAGGCGCGAAGGCGCAAAAAATTTTTACCTCCATTTCGATATGATTCGGTGAATATTCATCCAAATCGGCACTAATCGTCAAAAATTACATTGATTTAGGCCAATCGAATAAGTATACAGTGTGGCTGTATGTTGCGGAATTATGTGCAGATAAAGCAAGTTCTTCAGTGCGTTAGCTGGAGCATCATACAATAACCTCATGATGAAGAAGGACTTTGAGCGATGGAAGACAGATGGCTGACGGTCGATGACATCTGTAAATATCTGAATGTAAGCAATGAAACAATCTATAAATGGATCGGGCATCGCGGTATGCCCGGCCATCGTGTCGGTCGTCGCTGGATGTTCAAACAGGACGAAGTGGATCAATGGGTTCGCTCTGGTGGGGCGGCTGATAAATCGGGTAAGGATGTCGAATAAGATGTTAGAATCACATAACACAATTGAACCTGGTAGTTACGATACCACGATAAATGTGATTGGTGGGCTGAGGGATTGTAGTGTCATTTATAAGGCAATTGATTCGTATTTCAGTAAAGATGACTCTATCAGAGATTTGGTGTCAGGCAGGAACGAATTTAATCTGAGAACTGAACGAAGCAGAAAACGGGTTGAAAGAGCGGTAAAACGGGCATTTTTTCAATTCAAAAACCAGGGGCACAGGGAGCTGATCCGGAGCCTTTTTCAAAGTAATGTTTCTCTGCCGGAAAGAGAGCTGATCCTGTTTTGGCAATTTGCTCTGAACAATCGACTGTTTCGAGAAATTTCTTCCCGGATTTTCATCAAGGTATATTCTTCCGGAAGAACCAGCATATCAAAAGACGATGTCACCGCGTATCTAAAAGAATTTTTAAATCAAAACAAGCAGCTGAATCTCAATTGGTCTGAAAGTACAATAAATACCCTATCAACCAAATACCTTAACCTGATGACCAAACTGAATTTTCTTGAAGGCGTGCGAAAAAAGTCTTTCAGGCACATTAAAACGTCGGCAGAGTCATTGGTATTATTTATCTATTTTGCGAGGCTGCGCGATCCTCAAAACAGTAACATTCTAATAAATGAGATGCTGCCGCTTTCGTTTGTTGTACCTGAAGATATCCAGGAGCGACTCAAAAAACTTTCGTTGAAAGGCTTTTTTGATATGAATTTCAACGGGGTCGCTTTGAACATCGAATTAACCCACAGCTATAAAGGGATTTGCGATGTCTTATATCACAGACCATAAACAGAAATTTGAAGATCTTCAATTTCATATAGAAAATCAGGACCAGCTGAGAAAACAGGCCAACGGAGGAAACAGCATTCTTTTTTCGTATCCGCCGAATGAAGAGCACCTTTATATTGAAAAGGCAAAGACGCTTTATCAGGAAAAAGCAGCCTTCATAGACATCAGTAAGCTGTTTGTAAAGTTTATCGATAAGGATGGATGGGATTTGTTCAAGGATTATTATCACGATTTCCAAAACACTCCCCATTTGATTTTTCGATCAGATGATCCGGCAGTCGATTTGTTTGACCTGATTCTCAAAGAAATTGAATCAGCCTGCAAGAATAACAAAATTCCATTTCTGGTAAGGACAGGCTGCCTCTACGGTACTGGAATAGAAAATGTAAATATTATGGATCACCGATCTGTGATGAAACTGCCACATCCTTTAGTGATTTTCTATCCATCCAGACTTGAAGATGATAATCTTTATTTTTTGAACTTTAAACCCGCATCGAAGTACCGTTGTACTCTGGTAAAATAAGGGGCTGCACATGTCTAAGATTAATGAAATTTTAACTCTGGATCTTCAGGAAGACATTAAGAATGTCATTGACCTTGAAGATCAATCAGAATTGGAAATTCAGCAGGAAATTGAGTCATATATTGTAACTGAAGGTATTGGCCGTCATCTCTACAATTTTACCAACCAGTTCACTTCAAATATTAAAGAAACCGGGGTCTGGCTTTCCGGGTTTTATGGTTCCGGTAAATCCTATTTTGGTAAAATGCTCGGTTACACCATATCCAACCCCGTAATTAACGGGACTCCGGCACGAGAGCGCTTTATCCCCCGGCTTAAAGGTGTTTCAGATGAAAGCCTTATTGAAAATGCCATCCGTAATTTGGAATCCATAAACAGCCGGGTTGTTTTTCTGGATGTGGCCAAACAAAATACAGATCGTGGACTGGCGTTCACTCTGTTTTTCAATTTGCTAAAACATCTCGGATTCAGGGAGGATATCTATGGATACATGGAATTTGACCTCTATATCGATGGGAAATATGATAATTTTAAAAATGTTGTTAGAGAGCTGGAAGGTAAGGAGTGGGACGAGCTGAAAGCAAGCAACAGACTGGTTGCCAAAATTATGCGAGATGTCTTTGCTTCGATGGGTTACAGCGAGGCAGACTATAACGACACCTACAAGGTATACAGTTCAGCGATCAATGATTTTTCTGCCAGCAAGTTCAAAACGGAACTGGAAAAATACTTAAAGTTCAAGTCGGATGAGACACTGGTCTTTATTTTCGATGAAGCAAGTGAGGCGATCAGTCAGAAGAAATTTACGCTTCTGGATCTGGAGGGTATCAGCGAAGCGTTATCCAGCATAAACAGTAAGGTCTGGACGATTGCTATTGCGCAGGAAAAACTGGATGATGTGATTAATAACGCGAACGTGAATCGCAGCCAGCTCACCAAAGTCACCGACCGCTTTAAAACAAAAATACATCTCGAATCCACTGAAGTCGATATCATTATCCGGAGTCGTTTACTTCAGAAAAAAGATACTTATTTCAAACAGTTGCTGGACTATTATAAAAAGAACGAAGGCCTTGTTTCTGATGCAACGAATCTGAAATCTTCTTACCCGACAAAAACCACATCCGCTGAGGAATTTGCGATCTATTACCCTTTTCATAAGTATCAGTTCGATATCTTGCAGAAGTTTCTCTTCAGCTCAAATGCGCTGGTAGCAACACAAATTGCTGCCCGCGGTATGATTATCACGATTTTTGACGTTCTCCGAAAGCAGATGCGGGATCAGGATTTGTTTGCCTTTACTCCGGGTCATGCCATCTGTACCGAAGCCCAGACCGCACCGCCTGTTGGTCTCGTTAATAAATATGATACGGCCCGTAAAATCCTTAATGAGAATAAATCAGAAGTTGATGGCGAAAAACTGCTGAAAACAATTCATCTGCTGGCCGACTCTGCAGTTGTATCACCAACAGCTGAAAATATTACAAAAAGCTACATTACAGATATAAAAAAATACTACGATATCAAGCCGAATATCGAAAAAGCCCTTCATTTGCTGGTCGAAGCTAAAGTGCTTCTGCTTTCTAAAAATAATTACAAAATCACATCAGACCTTGAGGGTAAACTTCTGGAGGAAATGAAAGAATTTGATGTGGAGTTGTTCAGTAAAAAGCGTTTACTGATCAACTACGTCAAGACATATAAGCTCCTTACACCGGTTGCCACTTTCAATAATGGTTCGGATACTTTTAAATTCAGTGTGCTGTCTGACCAGGATGACGAGCTGTGCAGTCCTGGAAGTAAACAATTGAAACTGATAGTCTACAGCCTTTTTAATATCAGTGAAAACAGGCAGGACTTTGTTGAGCAGATCAAGCTGGAGACACAATCTGATAAAGACCTGATTACCCTGATCCCGGACAACAGAGAATTTTCTCAGATTGACAAGCTGATTGGAGAAATACGCCGTTACGCCTACATGGAAGAGAAATATTCCAACGAATCCGATCCTTCCAAACGGCAGATTATACGGGATTTTTCGACCATTCGTGAAGAAAAGGAAAAGGATCTGCGGATTAAAATTGAGAATGCCTACAGGACTTCCACGCTGATTTATATGTTTGACGAATACCTGCTCAATTCCGATACCTATAAAGGAACCATCAACGAGATTCAGCGTAAGCTCATTAAAAACATCTACACCAAAAGACTTGCGGCCCAACTTTCGGAAGGATTGGCACCTAAAATTTTCAGTAACCGAAAAGAGAATCTCAGCAGACTTTTTTCCGGGGATGACTTTTGTTTTTTTGATACTCACGGGAATTTTACCGGGGACCACCTGAAGGTGGTTGAGGAAATCAACGCCAGGATAAAGTCCCGCTATGTAGATGGACGATCCCTGGAGTCAGACGTGTCCGGCCCGCCATGGGGCTATGCCTTCGGAACCATTGTTTCTACTCTGGCAGCGTTGTTCCGGGCTGGACGACTCGCTGTTAAATACAATGGGGAGACGTGGTTTTCCCATGATCAGAAAGCCGTTCATGAGGCCTTTATCAATGCAACAAAGTTTAAATCAGCATCTTTTAAGTCCATTACAGCAACCCTGACTGCAGACCAAAAGAATCGGGCCGTTCAGTTGTTGATGGATCTTGACATCGAAAACCATACCGGCCGAAAAGTTGACTGGAATATCAATGATTTTGATCTCGCAGATGAAATCAGTGTCAAGGCAACGCACTTCATTGAAGCACTGAAGGCACTTAATAATACTGTCGATCATTTCGAATCCCTTTTCCCCAACGTGGTCGCGCAAAAAGCCACCTTGCAGGAATATGCCGGCAAGGTGACAGAGAACAATTACATTGAAAAGGTGGAACACCTTCTGGCTACCGGCGATACATTCAGATCGACCATACAGACCATTATTAAGACCCAGAAATTTATCAAGAAAAACTTACCTAAAGCGAAAGAATTTAAATGTTTTATTGAAGATGTGGTCGCTGAGTTGAAAAAGTCGGATCGTTCTGATGATAGCATTCAGGATGCTTATGACGAATTTCTGAGGCTTTACAAACAGGATATGGTGAAAAACTTTGCTCAGCTTCTGCAGCAGGCGCAGGTGGTCAAAGATACTTATTTTAGATTGATTAAAACTGCCGCATCCGGAATGACGTACGAATATCAATTGCTCCAGGGAAAGGTGGATGGTGCTGTACGCAATCTGAAGCAGAATTATCCGGCCGAATTTAACGCTCAAAATCTGAAAAATCTGGAAGTGTTGAAACGATATTGTTCAAGCAGAATCCTTGGAGAACCGAATCTGGAATTTTCCATTACCTGCAAAAGTTGTGGTTACTCGCTTTCGGATATCCTGAATTATACTGCCCTGGCCCCAGCAAAGGATAATGAGTTGTTAATAATACAGAGCAGCTTTCTCGCCGAAGCACCACCACAGCTTGAAACTATTGCAGACCCACTGGATAAACAGGCAACGCCAAAGCGGCCACGCAAGATTAAGATGATCGTACCGTGCAAAATCATGACGGTTAAGGAATATAAGACCCTGTTGACTGAACAGCTAACCGCATTGGCGGCTGCACGGCCTTCTGAAGAAATTGAACTGGATATCGAGGTTGAATAATGTCAAACCACGAAAGCCACGAGATTTCAGCGTTTATAACAAATTTGCTGAACCGACTGAAAAAACAAGAAAAAATTGAGCAGAAAGGTGGGGGGAAGGGGACATATTATGAACGCAGGCGTTAATTTACGCGCCGGGCGCGAATATACGCGCTCTTTTACGCGCTACGTGCAAAACCTTCCGTATATTCTGCTTATTCCGTGGTTAAACCATAAAGGGTTTTAATATGAAGCTGTCAGATCATGTCAATAAACTGCGCAACCTCATCGAGGGCGCTTTTGATAAACGCTTTGCCCGGCTGGGCATCGGCAAAACAAAAAAGATCGATCCGGAAAAACTGTCTGCAGCACTCAAACCGAAGCGACAAAGGTTTGAGTGCATGTTGGAAAATCATGTGGGTGAGACCGGCGGGTACGATAGTGCCCGGGAAAAGCTTATTGATGAGCTGACATTTACACTTTTTAACCGAATTGCGGCGATCAAGGTGATGGAAGCGGCCAGTCTCTTTCCGCCGATCATCACCAAACAGCCGGAGCATGGCGACCGCTCCTTCGGGCACAAAGTCTGGCTGGAAATACGTCCCGATATGCGCAGCGAGGAACTGGAGGGCATCCGCGAATACATTAAACATGCGTTTAATGAGCTGGGCAAAAGCCTTCCGCTTTACGGTAAAAGCTATCCTTATGCACTGTTACCGGATGTCATCAGTCTCAATGAAATCATCGATGCCTTCAATGAAGTGGAAAAAGACCCTCAGGTGGGCGCAGATATCTGGCAGAGCGATGATGTTCTGGGCTGGCTCTATGAGAGCTACAACAACGCAAAGAAGCAAGCCTTCAAAGACAGCAAGGCAAAAACCGAATACGACAAGGTTTCCCTGCAGTCTCAGGTCTATACCCCGCGCTGGGTGGTGCAGTTTCTGGTGGACAACTCGCTGGGCAAACTCTATCTGGAAATGTACCCGGATTCGGAAATAAAGCGCCGATACAAGATTGCCAATGTGCCAAAAACGCAGGAACGAGAGCCTAAGCCCCTGCATAAAATCAAGCTCATTGACCCTGCCTGCGGTTCTGGAAATTTTCTGCTTTATGCCTTTGATTTTTTTTATAAGCTGTATCTGGATCAGATCGAAAACTACGGGGCGGATTATGACGAGGATGATATCCCTGGGCTTATCATTGGAAATAACCTGCACGGAATTGATCTGGACGACCGCGCCATACAGCTGGCTCAGCTCGGGCTGTATATCAAAGCAAGAAAGAAACGGCGGTCGATTGGGCGTTTGACGTTCAAGGTGGTTTCGTCTGATTTTTTTCTGCCGGATTATGAGGAAGTGCGCCATATTTTTGAGGAAGGAAATAACCTCGATCGGAACCAGAAAAAGCTGATCACCGATATCTGGAGCGACTTACAGTATGCGTATAAATTCGGTTCATTGATCCGCCTGGATGAGAAGTTAAAATCGAAACTGAGAATTCTCGTTGCGCAACAAAGAGAGCAGGACCAACGGACACTTTTTTCAGATGAAGAACTGGGGATTGTTCCCAAACCCGTGCAGTTGGATTTATTTAAGGGATATGATCTTGAGAAGGAACAAAAATTTATTGCAACCTTCTTCAAAAATCTGAAAACCGCAGTGGAACAGTATGCCCGCGCAGAAGGCAATACCTTCCTTGCCAGCAAAACCCGGGACGCCATCACTTTTCTGGAACTGCTCACCACGGAATACGATGTGGCAACCGCCAATCCGCCTTATACCGACAGCGCAGCTTTCGGGCCGGAGCTGAAAACCTTTATCGAGGATAACTATAAAAAACCGTATAAATTTCATACCAATCTTTATGCTACATTTATCAAGCGGTGCTATGAGTTATTAAAAGATGATGGTTTTTTTGCTACGATACAGCCATTGACATTTATGTATATCAAAACATTTGAGGATGTAAGAAAGTTTATTCTGCAGAACACATATATAGAAATTTTTGTAGAACTCGGTCTTGGGGGAGTCTTTCTGTCGCATTATGTCGTTGTCTATGCGGCATCATATATTCTCAAAAAGACGACAATATCTAAAGATGATAGCCTTTTCATTAACTTTCAAGCATACCATGGGGAAACTCAACAAAAAAGAGTTGTTTGAATCTGCATTTTATAATTATATTAACGGCGTTTCTGATAAACACAATTACACTATCCCCCAATCCAAACTAAAAATCATCAAATCCTGGCCATTTATTTATTGGATCTCCGATGAGTTCCGGGAGAAGTTTTCAATAGCTGCTTTTAAAGATAAAGCAAAAGTTGCCGAAGGGTTAACAACTTCAAATAATAATAAATTTTTGCGGTTTTGGTGGGAGATAGAAAAAAAATATTCAACTGATAATTCCAAATGGGTTCCATATGCCAAAGGAGGAAGCTATAATAAATTTTATGGCAATATGTGGACAGTATTAAATTGGAATAACAATGGGCGTGAAATAAAAAACAATAAAGGAGCGTCTGTTCGAAATGAAGGGTATTACTTTAAAAAGGGCATCACGTTCAGCTCTGTTGGGACCAAAGGTGTAAATTATAGGCTACTCGAAAAGGGTTGTGTATTTGACAGTACATCTCGCTCGGTTTTTTTAAACGATAAAGATGGAATATATTTTGTTTTGGCAGCATTAAATTCCAAATTGCTTTTATATGTGGCAAGTTGCCTTAACCCTACAGTCAGTACAACTGTGGGTGATGTTGAGAGACTTCCGTTTCTTTTGCCATCAGGAGAATCAAAACAAGTAGTATCGTCATTAACAAACAGATGCGTAAGAATAAAAAAAATACTCTGTGGATTCTCTCTTATTGAAAATAAATTTAATTATTCGTCAATACAAATTTTTGGCAGAGGGGCTATAAGTAGCATAAAATCATTCTTCGACTACGAAAACCACCTCCTCTCCCAAGTTTTCGTCAATGAAGCCATCATCAACGAAAAGATTTTCGAGGTCTACGATCTGACCGAGCATGACAAGATCATGGTGCTGTCCAAGGAGGGCGAGAGTATCGGCGGACTGCCGGTCAGTGTCGATGCGCGAGAGGCGTATCTGGCTGAAGAGGAAGCCACAAAAGAGTTCCCACTGGAGAATATCTTGGATTTTATTGAATCCCTTCCGGTAAAGGAATTTACGGCTGAAGAACGGGAATCTATTGAAAGCGGCTTCCCGTCTCTTTACCAGAGCAACAACGATCTGGAGGAGTTCTGCATCCGTCATCAGGTCAATCCCATCAACGTCTGGTACTGGTTCAAGCAGAGCAATGTGATCCCGCAGCAGCGGATGCACACCTTGGCCATGGAGTTTCTGGCCGACATGATCCGTGAGATCCTGATGGAGGATGATGACGGCATCATCCCGCTGGTTCCCAATGCCGGTGAAAAAGTTCTGCTCGACCGCATCGAAGAGAAGTTCCGGGAAAAAGGCTTCAGCATGGCCCAGTATTCCAGTTTTGATTCTGTGCTGGGGCGGCCCATCAATGAATACTTGGAAAAGTACTTTTTTGCGGAGCTTTCGGAACGGCTTAATTTGTTTAGACATTTACCTATGACGCCCTTTATCTGGCATCTCTCCAGCGGCCCGGAACAGGGGTTTGACTGCTACATTATTATCTACAAATGGAGCCGCGACAAGCTGATGCGTCTGCGGTCGGTCTATATTGAGCACCGGGAACGGGCGTTGATCAACCGACAGAGCGATCTTGCCGGTAATGAAAGTGCCGACGCTCAGAATGAGAAGGACAGAATCTTCAGGCAGCTCAAGGAGATTGAAGCCTTCAAGGTGAAAATCGATGAACTGATGACGGAAGGCTATGATCCGATCCTCGACGACGGCGTTGGCAAAAACATCGCCCCTCTGCAGAAAAAGAAGATGATCCCCTACGAGGTTCTTAATGCTGGGCAACTTAAGAAGTACTTGAATGCTGATTGGTGATTTTAACCACAGAAATTTAACCACAGATGGACACAGATAGACACGGATATTTAAGGGAAAAACTATCAGGTTATAAAAATTATCTGTGTGAATCTGTGTTTATCCGTGGTTTCAAAAAGAAATTTTAACCACAGATGGACACGGATAGACACAGATATTAAAAAAAGAGCTATCAGAACAGAAATATTATCTGTGAAAATCTGTGTGCATCTGTGGTTCCAAAAAGAGATTGGTAAAAGATGAAAACGAATAGCCAAGGCTTTTTATATAAAGAAGAAACCCATCAGGTGATTGGGTGCGCGTTTGAAGTGTTGAATACGCTGGGGCATGGCTTGCTTGAAAAACCTTATGAAAACGCTTTGGTTGTTGAGTTTGGATTAAAGCAGATTCCTTGTCAGCAGCAGGCCAGATTCTCCGTTATTTATAAATCCGTGCCGGTTGGAGAATACATTCCCGACCTGATTGTGTTTGATAAAATTATCGTCGATGCCAAGGTAATTGAAAAGATCGGCAATAACGAGAAAGCCCAAATCATCAACTACCTGAAGATAACCGGCCTGCGCGTTGGCCTGATACTGAATTTCAAACACGCTAAACTTGAATGGGACAGAATCATCCTATGAAGCTTATCTGTGTGAATCTGTGTGTATCCGTGGTTTCAAAAAAAAAGAATTTTAACCACAGATGGACACAGATAGACACAGATATTAAAGGGAAAAGCTATCAGGTTATAAATATTATCTGTGTGAATCTGTGTTCATCTGTGGTTTCAAAAAGAAATTTTAACCACAGATGGACACAGATGAACACGGATATTTAAGGGAAAAGCTATCAGGTTATAAATATTATCTGTGTGAATCTGTGTTCATCTGTGGTTTCAAAAAGAAATTTTAACCACAGATGGACACAGATGAACACGGATATTTAAGGGAAAAACCATCGGGCAATAAGAATTATCTGTGTGAATTTGTGTCCATCTGTGGTTTCAAAAGAGGTTTATTATGATAGATAAGTGGTTTAAAAAAGATTTGCAGGGTATTTTTGAGCAACATCCGGTGGCGGTTTTTATTGATGAATCCGGTGATGCAGAATTTTTGCTGCGCTCAGTCGGGACAGAATACACCATTCACACGGCTCACTCAGAAATCGAAGAGCTGCATGTGAAATATCTGATTGAACGAGGACAGCCTTCACCCGAGAAATACCTGATCTATACCCATACGGATAAGGATAAACTGAAATATGTCCGGGAATACTGCGAAACCAATGGCTGCCTTGAAATCCGCTACCTGCAGAACTACATCAAAGACAAAGTCCACCAGACACTGAATCTGAACATCAATCTTCCTAAAGAGGAGATCATCGCTGCGGCGAAAGTCAGTGTGGGTAAAGACCGAACCTACTGGATGGACCTGAGCCATAAAGGGGCAACGGAAATTTTTGATCTGAAAAAGGAACTGCTTCCCTTTATTCATGACCCGAAGGCTTACGCTAAAGAAAAGTATGATGCCCAGCTGAGAGAAACCTTTTATCGCAAAGTCAATGACCTGCTGAAACAGGAATATATTTCCAAACCGGCTCAGACCCTGGCAGGTGAGGTGGTAAAGGCCATGCTGGATGCAATGGCGTACGGAAAATGTTATCCGATTCTTGAAGCCGTCTATTACAACTGGCTGGATTCAGTAAGCTGCCGGGACTCTTTTTCCGGCTATCTCGACCACTATTCACTCCCGGTGGATATAGATATCTGGTCTGTTCATCCCAACCACCCATTCCGCTCAGTGGATGAAAACTGGCTTAAGATTATTGGTGAAAACATTGGCAATAAAAAAGCCATACCTGATTATCTATCTAAAATTTCACAGCGAAATCAGAGTAAACAGGCTAAAGCGCTGGGAATTACGTTCTGGGCAGATGTCAGGACGCTGCTGGAGTTTGACCCCAAAGACATTGCCTATCTCGGCACTTTTTCAGAGTGCGTCGGGTTTTATACAAAGCGCTTCTATAAACTCGATACCGCAATCCGGAATCTTTATGCCGAGTTCCTGAATAAAAGAGCGCTGCTGGAACCATTTCAGGAGCATTATAAACAGCTTGTATCCATTTTCTTCGATAAATGGTTTAAGTTTTTTGACGGGTATCAGGAGGATCAAACCGGCATACTTCAGCGAATTATCGATGAGAACAGTGGAAAAACTGCTGTTATTGTTGGGGATGGTGTGGCCTATGAAATTGCCTGTCAGGTTGCAGCAACGGTGAACAGCCGCTTTAAGCTTGCCCGAAACGCTATTGTTGCAGATATCCCTTCCGAAACGGAAAACAACATGAGCCGAATCTACATGGCCAATGGCGTAACGGAAAAGGTTCAAGGCAACCGGGAAAAATATCTGTTGGAGAAAAATCCCGACATATCCATCGACTTTATCAGGCTTGACGATGTGAATGAGGAGGCAAGACCTGCCCAGTTCCTGATCTGCACCTACAAAGATTTCGATGATATGGGAGAAAAACTGCAGCACAAGGCGCTGAGATATTTCCCGGAAACCATCGATTTTTTTGCTGAGAAAATAACCCTGCTCCTGAACAGCGGATATTTGAAAGTATATTTAATTACAGATCATGGATTTGTTTTGACAGGGCTGTTGAGTGAATCTGACAAGATTTCAGTTTCTCTGGGTGGGGCGTCTGGAAAAGCAGAACGCTACATCCGCACAGAAAACCGGCAGCCGTCGTTAAGCGATGGGTGTATTGAGGTAGAAAAAAATTATGAAAACTTTAATTACCTCTATTTTTCCAAAAACATGAATCCGTTCAAAACTCCCGGCGTTTATGGATTCTCTCATGGTGGCGTTTCACCGCAGGAACTTATCACGCCTTATTTTTGCTGGGAGCATACCGGCAGCCCTGCCAAATCCTTGATGGCGATGATTGAAAACAAAGAAGATCTGAAAAGCGTTACCGGTGAATTGTTTCAACTGAAAATCAAATCCGACAAGGGGGCTGACGACCTTTTTTCGATGGAAAGAAAGGTCTGCCTGGTATTTTTCAGCAACAAGGTTCAGGTAAACAAGAGCGATGTTTTTGTAATCCGGAGAGATCAGCTTGTTTCAAAGGAATACACCTTTGATGGAAATCCTGTGATGGAAGTCCATCTTCTGGATGCCCAAACAAAAGAGCAGCTCGACAGAGCAATGATTAAACAGAATAAAGACCGAGACTTAGGCGGACTATTCTAACGGTAAGGAACTGAGACTATGGCTGTATTGGATGACTTGGATATAAAGCTTCTGGAGCATTTCAGAGGCTATGTCGTAAAAAAGGATCTTGTCCGTTCCGTGAAGGTGGGCGCTAATGTTCCCGTTTTTGTGCTTGAATACCTGATAGCCAATTCCTGCTCTACGGATGATGAAGAAAAGATCCGAACGGGAATGGAAAATGTAAAAAAGGTGCTTTCAGAACACTATGTAAACCCTGAAGAAAGCTCTTTAATCCATTCCAAGATCAGAGAAAGAGGGCGTTACAAGATCATCGACAAAATATCGGTTGAACTGGATTCCAAGAAGGATATTTATTGGGCCAGGCTCCTGAACAGTAACATCAAAAACGGGAATATCAGTGACCGCCTTGTAAAACAGCATGAAAAAATGCTGATGGGTGGTATCTGGGCTATCATTGATGTGGAGTATGATCCGAATATTAAAATTGGCCAGAACATTTTCCCGTTTGTCATTACAGAGATTAAACCGATCCAGCTTTCTTCGTTTGATAACAGCAGGATCATCAATAAACGCAAAGAGTTTACCAAAGGTGAATGGCTGGATATTCTCCTCCGTAGCTGCGGGTATGAGCCAAGTGCGGAAGGTATCACCGATCGAATTAAAATGCTCTTGCTTGCACGTTTGCTGCCGCTTGTCGAATCAAATTTAAACTTCATTGAACTTGGACCTCGTTCAACCGGAAAATCCTTTGTTTATAAAGAACTGACCCCTTATGCGGTATTGATATCCGGTGGACAGGGTACCGTTGCAAAACTTTTTGTGCACGGATCAACCGGGAAGGTTGGTGCGGTGGGTCAGTGGGATGCCGTCTGCTTTGACGAGGCAACCGATAGGATTTTTAAAGAACGGGATGCGGTTCCGTTGATGAAGGACTATATGGAGTCCGGTTCATTTTCCCGGGCTGGCGCTGGAGGCGAAATTACAGGGGCAGCATCTATAATCCTGAACGGTAACATCAATCAGCCGGTTGAAACCGTTCTCCAGACATCTCATCTTTTCAGCCCGTTATCTGATCAAGTAAACAACGATACGGCGTTTCTCGATCGTATTCACTTTTATCTTCCCGGATGGGAGATGATCAAATTTGCTCCGAAGCATTTCACCTCCAATTTTGGTTTCAGCACAGATTATTTTTCAGAGGTTTTGAAATCGCTCAGGCGGGTTACTTATACCGATGCTCCCGAGAAATATTATTCACTTGGATCTCATTTGAAGCAGCGTGATACCAAGCCGGTTAAAAAGACTGTTTCTGGTTTTATTAAGCTCCTCCATCCGGATGGCAACTATACTAAAGATGACGTTCGGGAATACGTAGAAATCGCTTTGGAAATGAGGAGACGGGTTAAAGAACAGCTTAAGCGCATCGGGGGAATGGAGTTCTGGGACACCAATTTCTCATACATCGATAAAGATACCCAGGAAGAGTTTTTTGTAGGCCTTCCGGAAGAAAAAGGCTCTCATCTTATTGAGAACACACCACTTCAACCCGGGGTTTGCTACACCAGTACAAGCGATGGAGAAAATGTAGCACTGGTCCGAATTGAAACGGTTGCAGCCCCAGGCTCAGGGAAGTTGAACATTACCGGCGTCAATAATACAGTCGTCAAAGAGAATATCAAAAATACCTATCAGTATATAAAAGCGAATGAGAAAGCGATACTGAGCGACAAACACTGCCTGAAAAATTACGACATTACCATTCAGGTGAGCAACCTTCTTGGGGCAGCGATTTCATCCGGAATAGGCTCGGCTGTATACATTGCAATTGTCACGGCATTATACAAAAAGAACCTTAAGGCGGGCCTGGCTGTGCTTGGGAATATCTCAGTCGGCGGTGCGATTGAACGGGCCGCGAACTTTGCGGATAAAGTGACCATGCTCTCTGAAAATGGAGCCAGGGTGGTGATTGTCCCAATGGATAATTTAAATGAGTTGTCTAATATCCCCCCAACAGTACTCGGTAATACGGATGTGCCTTTTTATCAGAATAATCAAATGCTGATGCAAAAAGCGATATTGCTGGACTAAGGAGCTGGCATTTGGGGTTTTTCATAAAATTATTCATGTGGCCCGACCAGGCGGTAACAAGAAGCCAGGGATGCAGGAACGATTCAAACATATTGAAGTAGAGGCCCATGATAATTTAACCGAAACGGAATTATAAATTCTCAAATAATTTATACGCAAATATAGCCTTTGTGATGACCAGGCGGTAGCAAGAAACCAGGAATAAAAGGAACCACGAATAGACACGAATACAAGCTATCAATTACGAAAAGCACGAATCGCAGGAAAAAGAAGGAACGCAACCATCGATTATTATATAGTGTTCATTCATAAATAGGATAGTTTTTCCAGGTTCAAGGTAGGCGAAGATTTTAACCGGAGGAATACATGGGGTATTTTGAGGATT
>Ga0265294_10003540_pt1 | contig 19926 bp, 12 predicted proteins | sample MunlanPumphouse3_FD_192504 | JGI IMG/M metagenome (GOLD analysis project Ga0265294, IMG submission 192504) | Groundwater microbial communities from a municipal landfill in Southern Ontario, Canada - Pumphouse #3 | ecosystem: Environmental > Aquatic > Deep subsurface > Groundwater | place...
AGAAATGGAGTTGAACTTAGGCATATGCTTTGAAGTATATTCAAATATATCCGCTATGATTTTCATCGAAAACTTCGGCGGATAAATATAAGTATTACGCACCATAAATTCCTTGAGAATATCATTCTGAATGGTTCCAGCCATTTCTTCCAGTTTAGCTCCTTGTTCCAATCCGGCATTGATATAAAAAGCCAGGATAGGCAGCACCGCTCCGTTCATGGTCATGGAAACCGACATCTTATTCAACGGAATACCATCGAACAACACTTTCATATCTTCCACAGAACAGATGGAAACACCGGCCTTACCGACATCACCTACCACCCTTTCGTGGTCAGCATCATAACCGCGGTGTGTGGCTAAGTCGAACGCAACCGACAGTCCTTTCTGACCGGCAGCTAAGTTACGGCGGTAGAAAGCATTGGATTCTTCTGCCGTTGAAAATCCGGCATATTGGCGAATGGTCCATGGCTGCATGGCATACATAGCCGAATAGGGTCCACGAAGATATGGAGGAATACCCGCAGCATAATTTAAATGTCCCATTCCATCCAGGTCATCTTTCAGATAAAATGGTTTAACCGGAATTTGTTCCGGGGTTAACCAAGTTGATTCTGAAGATATAGCAGCATCAGTAGCTGCAAATTCATTGATTTTAATGTTTTTGAAGTTGGGCTTCATATTTTTTAAATAAATGATGTCGCATGACATCTGTTTATAATTTTTAAATTCCAGAATATTGAATCTTTATCCTATAGGAAAAAGAATAAAAACAGCCACATCCCACACCGCATGTGAGATAACGAGCGCGATAAGGTTCTTTTTGTTGTACATAAACATCAATCCCCAGAAAGCGCCACAAACCAGGGCTGCCATGATCAGCATAAAATTAAATGACCAGATATGAACCAATGCGTATATCAGCGTAGTTACGATAAAAGCAGTCCAGTCACCGTACTTTACACCAACTGCACGTTGAATAAATCCACGCCAGAAAATTTCTTCGGCCGGACCAATTATCACGAGCAGCAACAAACCTATTATATAAGGATTACTGCCGTCTTTCATGCTGTAGATATTTCCGATCTGTGGTTTGGCAAAATCAAACCAGGCTGTTGACAGATAATTTCCGAGATAGAAAACACCATACAAAGCTACTGCAGACAACAATCCCAGCGCCACATCTTTGGATGTAACCCTGAATTGTTTCCAAAAATCTTTGGTTGAAACCATGCTGATCCAAATCAGCAAAGCACCCGAAATACTCATGGTCAGCCAAAAATTCATGACGTCAGCAGTCCACGGTGAAAACATGAAGAACCAAAGTCCGGCAGCAAGCAGTATGGCTAATAATAATCTGCTGTTCATAATGCTTTGGAAATAAAATTCAACACTGAAAAGAGCAGGGAAAATATCATGACCAGTTGTGCCGACATGGCATCCAGGTCTTTTATGATTTCTGGTTTCTCAATGTCAGCTTGCATCATCACCCGGATGTTTTTCAACGCGATAGGAATTGTAAGCAAGACCAACAGAGTAAGTGGATGTACCATTCCGAGTGCATTCATTATAATTAAAACAATATATGCACCCAATGCTAAAACAACATAATGAATTTTTGCTCCTTTGATACCCAACATCATGGCTTGTGTTTTAATATTGGCCATTGCATCGTGTTTGATATCCCTGGTATTATTTGCATGCAGGATATTTACCACGAGCATGGCAACAGGAACATTCAGCAACAGGACTTCCCATAACAATTCGGTTGTCATGACAAAAGCCGTTCCCATCCCAATCAGGGGACCATATATGATAAAAATCAGCAAATCTCCAAGTGCTATTGATTTGAAAACATAATAAAAATACGTTCCGAGTACACCAATTAGACCAATCCAAATCAGTTCGTTTCCGGTATAGATTGTCAGCGTCAATCCAATAAGGATGACAATTGCTAGTAGAACAAGGCCGAAAGTCAGAATGGTTTTGGGTTTGAATATCTCCTCTATCAACATACGACTTGAGCCGAAAGACTCTTTGCGGTCAATCTGATTTTTAAAATCAAAATAATCGCTGATCAAGTTACCCGCAGCTTGTGTAAACACCACCCCGATAAGAGAAACAATGCCAAACCACCAGTTAACTTCATGCAACAAACTTTCTTGTTTCAGAAACAAATAAGATATGGTCAATACTACCGGCATAGTAGAAGCCGGAAAAGACCAGGGACGGGTTGCAATTATCCAGTTTTTAATTGGTTGTTTCATAAATTAATAGTTAAATTCCTAATATTGCATTGAAACCTTTCAAAGATTCCAGAATATTACTTTTAACATGAATAAAATGAACTATTCCTTTCGCTTTTAGTTCTTCAGAACAAGCAGGAGCTCCTGCAATAACCAGGATTTCTTTGTCCTTTGTTAATTCATAAGCTTCAGGAGCCAGTTTGGCATACTCATCATCACTCGAACACAACACAACAACATCCGCCTGCTCCTTACGAGCAGCTTCAATGCCTGCTGCGACTGTATCAAATCCCAGATTATCAATAATTTCATATCCTGCACAAGCAAAGAAATTACTTGAAAATTGTGCACGGGCTAAACGCATGGCTAAGTTACCAATAGTCAGCATAAACACTTTAGGTCGTTTAGAAGCAGCTTCAGTAGCAAAACGTAAATTTTCAAATTCTTCGGCTGCACGAACAGTTTCCAACTTTTCGATTTCATCCTGATTTTGCAGTTTTGCTTTGTTTGTTGCTGATTTGAGTCCCGAGACTTCGGTAAAATTCGGGAACTGATTGGTTCCGAGTAACACTTCCCTGCGGGAAGATACATTTTTCAGGCGGGCAGCAGCTGTATCTTTAATGGTTTGTTGTATCCTACCCGATTCAACAACAGCAAGAAAACCACCAGCGTCTTCAATTTCCAGGAAAAGGCTCCAGGCTTGTGCAGCTATTTCATTCGTCAGTTTTTCAATATAGTAAGAACCGGCAGCCGGGTCGGTTACCTTATCAAAATTAGATTCTTCTTTTAACAACAATTGCTGATTACGTGCAATTCTTTCTGAAAATTCATCCGGTTTTTTGTAAACTGCATCAAAGGGTAATACAGTCAGTGAGTTTACCCCTCCAAGCGAAGCACTCATCGCTTCAGTTTGTGTACGAAGCATATTTACGTTCGAATCAAAAATTGTTTTATTAAATGATGTTGTTTCAGCATGAATACGCATTTTCATGGAACAATAACAAATGCCTTCTCTAGTTTCAGGACAATCAGTCCTTCTGCAAACAGGTTTATAAGCTTCCACGATTAATGCCCATAACCATTTAGCCGCACGGAATTTTGCAATTTCCATGAAGTAATTACTGCCTATGCCAAAGTTAAATTTAATTTTTTTGGCAGCTAATTGTGTATCAACACCTTTGTCAACCATCATTGACAGATACTGATTACCCCAAGCTAATGCATACCCAAGCTCCTGTGCAGCATAAGCGCCGGCATTACTCAAACTGAGGGCATTTACATTAACAACGCGATAGAAAGGTAATTTGGCAGCAGCTAAAGCAGCAGCTTCCAGCATTACGGCTATTTCTTCCTTTGAAAATTTCTTACCACGCAGCAACATGCTATTGATAGGGTCGAAATTAACCGAACCCTGTAATTCAGGTGCATTATACCCTTTTGCTGAAAAATAATCAATCAGCAGATTTACCAGGTCGACCGTCTTTTTTGAACAAGTTTTGAAATTCAACTCCACGCAGTTAGCTGCGATTCCGTTGAGTAAATTTGCAATAAAATCAGCAGACAGGTTTTCCTTGTTGACGGTAAACCCGAGTGAGTTAACACCCCTGTTTAATAAATCCAATGCTTTTTTATTGGCTGATTTTGCATCTTTCACTTCGATGTTCTGACGAACATACCAGTCATTATCCGATTTTGTTCCGCGTACATAAGGAAATTTACCGGGAAGGGCTTCTGTAGTCTTATAGTTTTGAATATCTTCAGCGCGATAAAACGGCATTACCTTAAACCCTTCGTTGGTCTTCCAAACGAGTTTTTTTTCGAAATCAGCGCCTTTTAAATCAGCTGTAATTTTATCCATCCATTCCTGTGTAGAAACCGGCGGAAAATCAGCTAACAAGTTTAATTTTTTTTCTGACATAATTTTATAATTAATCTTATTTTCCAAACGGCTGCAAATTTACTAATTATTTATGAAATTATGTCCGAATTATGCATAAAATCCTTTTTAAAATACGTCATATCGGCAGAAACTACAAAGTGGCTGATATTTTGATGTAAAACTGCAAATTTTAGTACATCATAGCACCTGACAATGAAGTAAAAAATTAATAAAATATGTAACTATGAATACAAGTAACAACAATCAAAACGAAAAGGCATTAAACAAATATGCCATTAATTTAAATGAACGGGCAAAGGCCGGAAAACTCGACCCCGTGATTGGGCGCGATGATGAGATTCGTCGTGTACTCCAGATATTAAGTCGCCGCACCAAAAACAATCCGATTTTAATCGGCGAACCAGGTACCGGTAAAACGGCCATAGCTGAAGGTCTCGCGCACCGCATCATACGCGGTGATGTACCAGAAAACCTAAAAAGCAAACAACTTTTTTCACTTGATATGGGTGCTCTGATTGCAGGAGCCATGTACAAAGGAGAATTTGAAGAAAGATTGAAATCCGTGGTAAATGAAGTTATTCAGGCTGACGGAGAAATCATTCTTTTTATTGATGAAATTCACACCCTCGTTGGCGCAGGGAAAAGTGACGGTGCCATGGATGCCGCCAACATTTTGAAACCTGCACTGGCAAGAGGAGAATTGCGCGCTATTGGTGCTACTACCTTAAATGAATACCAGAAATATTTTGAAAAAGACAAAGCCCTGGAACGTCGTTTTCAGCTTGTGATGGTAAATGAACCCGATGTACAAAGTACTATTTCAATTTTACGTGGATTAAAAGAGCGTTATGAAAACCACCATAAAGTGAGGATCAAGGACGATGCTATCATCGCTGCCGTTGAACTGTCGAACAGGTATATCACTGAACGGTTTTTGCCTGATAAAGCCATCGACCTGATGGATGAAGCCGCTGCTAAACTCCGGTTGGAAGTCGATTCTGTGCCCGAGGAGTTAGACGTTATAGAAAGGAATATTAAACAATTAGAAATTGAAAGAGAAGCCATCAAAAGAGAAAATGACGTAAAAAAACTGGCTCTGTTAAAAGAGGAAATTTCCAAACTAAAAGAGGAAAGCCAAGTGCTGCGTGAGAAATGGTCGTCCGAAAAAGCGCTGATTGACAAAATTCAACAGGCCAAAATTGAAATTGAAAAATTAAAATATGACGCTGACAAAGCCGAGCGTGAAGGAGATTACGGCAAAGTGGCCGAAATCCGTTACGGGAAAATCAAGAACCTGGAAAACAATATTACTGATTATCAGAGTAGGTTAGTCGGACTTCAGGGAACCAATGCATTGATCAAGGAAGAAGTCGATTCGGAAGACATTGCCGATGTGGTTAGTCGTTGGACAGGCATACCCGTAAGTAAAATGCTGCAAAGCGAGCGGGACAAATTACTGCATCTGGAAGATGAGTTGCACCTGCGTGTAATCGGTCAGGAAGAAGCCATTGTGGCTGTGGCTGATGCCGTCAGGAGAAGTCGTGCTGGCTTGCAGGACCCAAAGCGTCCGATTGGCTCATTTATCTTCCTGGGCACGACGGGTGTTGGTAAAACCGAGTTAGCCAAGGCTTTAGCTGAGTATCTGTTCGACGATGAAAACATGATGACCCGTATCGACATGAGCGAATATCAGGAAAAATTTTCGGTAACGCGACTGATCGGTTCCCCTCCCGGCTATGTGGGTTACGATGAAGGCGGACAGCTGACTGAATCCATCAGAAGGAAGCCCTATTCCGTGGTACTTTTCGATGAAATTGAAAAAGCGCATCCGGATGTTTTCAACGTGTTACTGCAAGTGCTCGATGACGGACGGCTAACCGACAACAAAGGTCGTACGGTCAATTTCAAAAACACCATCATCATTATGACCTCAAACATCGGTTCGGCATTGATTCGGGAAAACTTTGAAAAAATGAACGAAACAAATCATGATGAAGTGATAGAGAAAACGAAAAATCAGGTTTTTGAACTGCTGAAACAAAGTATCCGGCCGGAATTTCTGAACCGAGTTGACGAACTCATTATGTTTGCACCGCTGGATAGAAAACAAATTGAAGATATTGTCAGGTTACAACTTTCGGGCATTCAAAAATTGCTTTCCGACAATCAGATTCACCTCAAAATTGATGAAAAAGCGATCCATTTTATTGCCCGTGCCGGTTTTGATCCGCAATTCGGCGCCCGACCGGTCAAAAGAGCCATCCAGAAACTTTTGCTGAACGATTTATCTAAAGCTATACTCTCGGGGGCAATCCGGCAAAATGATACCATTTACGTCGAAACGGACGGAGACAAACTGCGGTTCAGAAATTAAAATAAAAATAATCGGATGAATAGCATTACAGCCATTCATCCGATTATTTTATTTAAATTATTAGTCAGCAAAAGGTGCAAACTTGCATCCTTCACTAACCATTAACCACTAATTACGTGTTCATCCCCCCACAAACATGGATTACCTGTCCACTTACATACGACGACAGATCAGAAGCCAGAAATAACGTAACGTTAGCAACCTCTTCTGGTTTACCACCACGACGAAGTGGAATCATTTCAGCCCATTTAGCGCGTTGTTCTTCAGTCAATGCATGTGTCATTTCCGTTTCGATAAAGCCCGGAGCAATGGCATTGGCGCGAACACCCCTTGAACCCAACTCTTTGGCAACCGATTTAGCCAGCCCTATCATACCGGCTTTAGAAGCTGAGTAGTTTGCCTGACCGGCATTTCCGGAAACACCAACCACTGAACTCATGTTAATAATAGAGCCGGTGCGCTGTTTCATCATAATAGGTGTACACGCATGGATAAAGTTAAAGGCAGATTTCAGATTTACATTGATAACCGCATCCCACTGAGCCTCACTCATACGCATCAGCAAGCCGTCCTTAGTAATTCCGGCATTGTTCACCAGAATATCAATCCGCCCAAATTCTTTGTGTATTTCTTCCACTACAGTGTGTGTTTCTTCAAAATTTGCAGCATTTGAAGCATAAGCTTTCACTTTCACACCCAGTGCTTTAATTTCTTTTTGCGTGTTCAGCGCATTTTCGTCAATATTTAAATCTGTAAATGCAATAGCTGCACCTTCACTTGCAAGCTTCAACGCGATTGATTTACCAATTCCACGTGCAGCTCCGGTTACGATAGCTACTTTTCCTTCCAATAATTTCATAAAGTAATTTTTTAATTAATAATTGAAGTAATTAATATATTCATTTTCTTTCGCTCATCATCGACAAGAGAAATTCTTCATTATTTTCTGTTCTTTCCATGCGGTCTTTCATAAACTCCATGGCTTCCACTGCATTCATATCCGACAGGTATTTCCGCAGGATCCACATGCGATTCAGGGTATCATTATCCAGCAACAAGTCATCGCGACGCGTACTGGACGCCATGATATCAACAGCCGGAAATACCCGTTTGTTTGCCAAGCGGCGATCGAGCTGCAATTCCATGTTACCCGTACCCTTAAATTCTTCAAAAATCACATCATCCATCTTTGAACCGGTTTCTGTCAATGCTGTAGCAATAATGGTCAGACTACCACCATTTTCGATATTACGGGCAGCGCCGAAAAACCGTTTGGGTTTATGAAGCGCATTGGCATCTACCCCCCCCGAGAGGATTTTACCCGATGCAGGTGCAGAAGTATTATAAGCACGCGCCAGACGGGTAATCGAATCAAGCAAAATCACCACATCATGACCGCACTCAACTAATCTTTTTGCTTTTTCATGTACCATCGAAGCCACGCGTACATGCCTTTCTGCAGGTTCATCAAAAGTAGAGGCAATTACTTCAGCATTCACACTTCTTGCCATGTCGGTCACCTCTTCCGGGCGCTCATCAATCAGCAACACCATCATATATACTTCCGGATGATTGGTAGCAATTGCATTGGCAATTTCTTTTAATAGAACGGTTTTACCAGTCTTGGGCTGTGCCACAATTAACCCGCGTTGTCCTTTTCCGATCGGGGAAAACAAATCAACCATGCGGACAGAAAGTGGATCTCTTTTGCCCGAGCATAAGGTAAATTTCTCATCCGGGAACAAAGGAGTCAAGTGCTCAAAAGGTACACGGTCGCGTACATATTCCGGACTGCGGCCATTGATTTTATTTACACGAATCAGCGGGAAATACTTTTCACCTTCTTTCGGAGGACGAATCGAACCGGTTACAGTATCGCCCGGTTTCAGTCCGAATAACTTAATTTGTGACTGAGACACATAAATATCATCCGGAGAACTCAAGTAGTTATAATCGGCAGAACGTAAAAATCCATATCCGTCGGCGACCATATCCAAGGTACCAGTTCCCTCCAGGATACCGTCAAAATCATACTGCTTTTCTGGTTTTTGAGGGTTAAATTTCGGTCGGTTGTTATTTTGCTGGTGACCGTTCTTATGCTGGTGAACATTTGGCTGGTTGTTGTTATCCTGCGTTGGTTGCACAGGTAGATCAGCCGTTTGTTGCTCTGAAGTTTCTGATGTTTTATCTTGTTTCTTTTCCAACACTATTTCAGGAAATGCAGTTTCTTTTTCTGTAACAGATGCCGGTTCTGCAATCGGTACCGGGATTTCCTTAACTGTTGTTGCTTCTTTAGATTTAGTTTCTTCTTTTTCAGCTACCTTAATTGCCTTTTTCGCTGTGCGCTTTTTTTCCGGTTTTGTTTGGGGTGTTATTTTAACTGCATCCGGCTTTACGGCAGTCACGTTCTCCTGAATTTCAGCTTTCTTTACTGCTTTTGTTCTGGAAGCTGACTTTTCATTTTTATTTTCTTCCACTGATGTTTTTTTCTCCGATTCATCTGCATGAACAGTATTTTTACCAGTTGCAGTCATCACTTTTTGCTCTCCGTTTTTCTTCACAGAAACCCTTGATCTTCTTCCTTTTGTTAGATTGTTTTTTTCTTTAACAGCGGCTTTTTGTTGTGAATTTACGACCGCCTGTCGATCCAGAATGTCGTAAACCAGTTGTTGTTGAGAAACAGAACCGGATACTTTTAATTCTAGTTCAGCCGCAATTTTTTTTAGCTCAGTCATATCTTTTGACTCAAGCAGGGTGAGATTGTAATTACTCATAAAGTTTTGCAAATACGTTTATCCGGACGGTCTAATCGCGAGAGGATCTAAACGTTTGAAATAAATAATAGTTTAATAATGTATTAATATCGGTTGATGTAAAGCAGGTTTGCTTTGTTATAGAACAGAAATATGCTGCAAAGGTAATTTAATATTTTGAAATAACAAAGTTTTGTTTAAATTTACGTACAAAGTTTCATAAATATTGGAAAATCATTCGCTACAATAATAAAAAAATCAATTCATGGGCTTGAAACTCAGACTTACAATTATGAGCTTCTTTCAGTATATGATATGGGGAGCTTGGTTGATTACTATAGGGGTATTTTGGTTTGAAAACCGCAAATGGAGCGGTGCAGAGTTCGGTGCTATATTTTCTACCATAGGAATCGCCTCCGTATTTATGCCGGCATTGTTTGGAATTATTGCTGATAAGTGGATGAATGCAGAAAAAATGTATGGTATATTACATATTTTAAGTGGTATAGCTATTTTCTCTCTTACCAGGGTGAATGATCCCGTCTCGTTTTTCTGGGTTATGCTGATTGCCATGGTATTTTATATGCCCACCATTGCCCTGTCAAATTCTGTTGCCTACAATGCATTAAAATCAAACGGATATGATGTGGTAAAAGTTTTTCCCTCTATTCGTGTATGGGGAACTATCGGTTTTATCGCTGCCATGTGGATTACTAATCTCTCGGGAAATAAAGCTACAGAGGTTCAGTTTTACTTGTCTGCTGCATTTTCAATGATGTTGGGAATATACTCTTTTAGTTTGCCTGCTTGCCCGCCTCCTTTAAAAGAAAAAAAGGAAATTAACCTGGCTAATTCTCTGGGCTTGAAGGCTTTTAAACTTTTTGCCAATTATAAGATGGCCGTTTTTTTTATTTTTTCCATGTTTCTTGGGGCTGCATTGCAATTGACAAATATGTACGGGGATGTCTTTTTGGATGACTTTAAAAATATTCCACAATATGCTGATTCTTTTGTTGTCCGATATTCCACTATCATCATGTCGATATCCCAGGTTTCTGAGACCCTGTTCATCTTTGCCATTCCTTTCTTTCTGAAAAAATTCGGCATCAAAAATGTAATGTTGATGAGTATGGCTGCCTGGGTATTAAGGTTTGCACTCTTTGGTTTCGGTAATCCTGATAATCGTCTTTGGATGCTGATTCTTTCCATGGTGGTCTATGGCATAGCATTTGATTTTTTCAACATCTCCGGCTCATTGTTTATTGAAACCTCTACCGACACCTCAATTCGTTCCAGTGCTCAAGGTTTGTTCATGATGATGACCAATGGATTCGGAGCTATGGTTGGCAGTTTCGCCAGCGGTATCATCATTGATAAATACTTCATGGTTGATGGACTCAAAAACTGGCAAGGCATCTGGTTTACCTTTGCTGCTTATGCTGCTGTCATAGCCATCTTGTTTGCTATCCTGTTCAAACACAAGCACGAAAAACATCCTGATAGCGTATAACGAATAATTGTAAAGGCGCACGGCCGTGCGCCTCTACGCGTGACCTGGTGACCTAAAACGGCGTTTCATCACTTTTTGCATACCCGCCAAATGGTGAACCCGTTCCTAATTCATTATTTGCTTTTCCATTGAAACTATGATCGTTCATTTTTGATGATATAGTCTGATATCCGGCAGCAAACGGATTATTTTCAGCATCCAGATCATCTTTATTCACAAACTTTGCATAAATATTTTTAAATCTAAGCTGAACTTCGCCGGTAGCACCATTTCGATGTTTTGCTACAATAATTTCAGCTATACCAATCAATGAATTGCCCTGAGCATCTTCCGTCAGCTTATAATATTCTGGTCGATGGATAAAGCATACCATATCAGCATCCTGTTCAATAGCCCCCGATTCACGCAGGTCAGATAGCTGCGGCCTTTTTCCATCTAATCCGGTACGTCCTTCTACTCCACGGTTTAACTGTGAAAGGGCAATGATAGGGATGTCCAGTTCCTTTGCCAGTCCTTTTAACGACCTGGATATAATACTCACTTCCTGCTCCCTGCTGCCAAAACTCATACCGGAAGCATTCATCAGCTGCAGATAATCGATAATAATACATTGTACTTTATGCTCTTTAACTAACCTGCGCGCTTTGCTTCTCAGCTCAAATATGGATAAACTCGGAGTATCGTCAATAAAAATCGGAGCGTCCATCAATTGGGTAATATCCCGGTCAAATTTTTCCCATTCATAAGGATCAAGTTGTCCGTTTTTTATTTTTTCTCCTTCAAGCTGACAAACATTCATAATCAAACGGTTTACCAACTGCACATTTGACATTTCAAGAGAGAACACCCCTACAGGAGAATTATAATCAACCGCCATATTCTTGGCCATCGAAAGAATGAAAGCCGTTTTTCCCATAGCGGGACGGGCAGCAATGATAATCAAATCCGATTTTTGCCAACCTGACGTAATCTTATCCAGGCTATGGAAACCACTGGGAACACCACTTGCGCCCTGTTTTTTTGCAGCCTGTATCATCCGGTTACGGGCTTCTTCAATCACGGGGTTGATCTGGACAACATCTTTTTTAAGGTTACGTTGAGAGATTTCAAACAACATGCCTTCAGCCTCCTGCATCAAATCATCGACATCCGTTTTATCATCAAACGCTTTTGTCTGTATTTCCGAAGAAACACGAATAAGCTCTCTGGCAAGGTATTTCTGTACAATAATTCTGGAATGGTATTCAAGGTGTGCTGCTGAGTTCACTTTAGCTGTAAGCAAAGTAATGTAATACGGCCCGCCAACCTCATCAATTGTACCGTTCTTGCGAAGCTGCTCTGTGACCGTGTGCATATCAACGGGTTGCTGATGCACAGCCAGTGTTTGAATCGCTTCATATATTCTTTGGTGCGCGATCTTATAGAAACATTCAGGTTTTAAAATTTCTGAAATCATTGAATACGCATCAGTTTCGAGCATAATCGCACCTAATACGGCTTCTTCAAGTTCAGGAGCCTGAGGAGGTAATTTTCCAAATTCATTAGCAGCAATAACAGGTGGTTGTTGTTGGCGTTTGTTATTATAGGGACGTTTTTCCGGCATATTAAGTTATTATTTATCAGGAAGGCAAATTTACACTTTTTACCCGCAATCTCAATACAGAAATTTCAAAAGCTATCAACAAAAGTAAAATATTTATCAAACATCTTTAAACCGTCAGGGATATCTTTGAATAATCCATATACTGATGAACCTGAACCGGACATAGAAGCATACACTGCTCCCTGCCCGTATAATGCCTCTTTAATCTCCCTGATAACAGGGTGTTTTTTAAAAACAGCAGACTCAAAATCATTATATATAGTATCTTTCCATTTTTCTACCGGCTCTTTGACACTTTCAACGAGGTTTTTGAGAGGCTTATGAGAAGTGACTGCAGCATAAGCTTCCAGAGTTGAAACATGAACATCCGGTTTTACCAGCACAAAATGATAACCTGTCAAAGTAAGATCAACCGGTGAAAACTCATTTCCAATACCAGTGGCAAATACTGGTTTGTTTTTAATAAAATACGGACAATCGGCACCTAACTTAACAGCATATTTTTCAAGCTCTTCGTCTGTAAGATGCAAGGTAAACAATTCATTGAGGGCTTTCAGCATGAAGGCTGCATCTGAAGAACCACCACCTAATCCGGCCCCAGAAGGTATATTTTTTCTAAGCTGAATATTAACAAAAGGAAGTTCATGCTCTTTTTGCAGCATATGCAAGGCCTTTATGACCAGGTTTTTCCCCGGATCATCCGTCACTTCTATTCCAAAAACGTCCAGGTTATAATCAACTTTACGGGAATATACAATATCACTTTTTGCTACATACAACTCGTCTTTCAAGCCTATGGGATAATACACGGTTTCTATGTTATGATAACCATCCGGCCTTTTCCCCACGACATTTAATCCGATGTTTATTTTAGCATTTGGAAACAGTTGCATGTGATAATAACTAATAATATTTTTTTTGATTTGTAAATATAATGTTTTTCTAAAACATACAAAAGTAAGAATATTAACCGACAAAAAACCCGGGATTTTAAAAAAAATCCCGGGCAGTTAAACTATCAGAAAAAATTCTCTGTTGTATATAATCAAGTGTTGTATTCGAAATTAAAAAAATAATGTTAATTATGTTTGAAAACTTGATGCAAAAATAGGGTGTTATTGTATTTTTAACGGGGCAATTGGTAAAAAAAAGGGGCAATTGGTAAAAAAAACTATTTTTTTATTAGGTTTGCGGTAAATATTCCGGTATGATTAGAACTATTCTTTTATTAAACCCTGTTTATGTTACTTTATTCTGGGCAATTCTCCTGAATATATCTGAAAGGAACGCTTCTCCCGCAAGGATTTTTCTGGGGAAGTTTATGATTTTCGCGTTCATTGTTTACCTTTCTCATTTTGTATTTTACTTTCCTTTTAAAGGATTGTATCCATACATTGATCCTTTGTATCAGTTTTCTTCTTTGAGTGTGTATCCACTGTATTATATTTACCTGAGGCTGTTGACTGTTGATGAAAAGTTCTCATTAACAAAACATTTGAAATTTTTAATTCTTCCTGCCATCCTGGTATTAATATATATCTCGGAAGTTGCCTTTTGCGACTTTGAAGCATTTAAAATATGGATATATGAGAAAGATGTTTCACTGGAATCTCCCGGTTTAAAATATTTAAAAATTACTTATATGATGATGCGTTTTCTATTCATCGTTCAGGTTATTCTGCTGATGATAGAAAGTTCGAGACTCTTAAAACAATATGCAGCGAAAGCTGAACAATACTACTCTGATATCGAAGATGGTAAAAACCGGAATGTTAAAATTTTAAACATTTCGATGATTTTAATAGGAATATTTTCTGTTGTTATAGCTTCACTTGGAAGAGATTTCTTTCAACATGAACTTACTATGATTGGAATTATCTCTGTTTTATTCAGCAGTTTGCTTTTTATTGTCGGTTACATGGGATATAAGCAGAAACCGGTCAATCATTCAAGTTCGGTTTTATGCCCGGAATCAGAAATTAAAACTCCTGACAATCAGACACAAATTGATTTATCCAATAATATCCTCATTGAAAAAATCATTCATCTGTTTGAAAAACAAAAGATTTTTTTGAATGAAAGCCTTACTATAGTCGATTTGGCCAATATTACCGGAACTAACCGTACTTACATCTCTCACATCATTAATCACCATTACCACCAGAATTTTTGTACCTTTGTGAACAATTTCAGGGTTGAAGAGGTTAAAAGAATCATAGTCAAAGATCCTTCTGCCACAAATCAGATTCTGGCGGAAAAATGTGGATTCAGTTCGGCAGATTCGCTGAAACGGGTTATTAAAAATATGACCGGCATGTCGGTTACCGAACTGAAATCTCATATACTAAAAAAATAAATTATGGAACATGTACGCAAACCGGAATGGTTACGCAATAAATTATACAGTGAAGCAAAATATGCCAATGTACACGGACTTATCAAGGAAAAGGGATTAAACACCATTTGTACCAGTGGCCGGTGTCCGAATCAAAGCGAATGCTGGAGCAGGGGCACTGCTACCCTGATGATTCTGGGAGATATTTGTACACGCGCCTGCAAATTTTGCAATACAATTACCGGTCGACCACTCCCCCCCGACCCTGCTGAACCGCAGAAGGTGGCCGACACAATCAAGCAATTACACCTGAGACATACGGTGATAACTTCAGTTGACCGCGACGACCTGCCGGATGCAGGCGCCAGTTTCTGGGCTGAAACCATTCGCGCGATTAAAACAACCAACCCGGGCACTACATTAGAAGTTCTGATTCCTGACTTTAGTGGTAATACCGAATTAATTGACCTGATAATTGCAGAAAAACCCAATGTGATTTCGCACAACCTGGAAACTGTCAGAAGGCTTACTCCCCTGATTCGCACCAAAGCAAAATACGATACAAGTCTGAAAGTGATTGAACACATTGCTTCCAGGGGCTTTAGGGCTAAAACAGGCATCATGCTTGGATTGGGTGAAACTGAGGAAGAAATTCTGGAACTGATGGATGATGCACTGGCTCACAACTGTTCTATTCTTACCATCGGTCAGTATATGCAACCTTCACGTAAACACGTACCTGTCTCAGCTTATATTCATCCCGATAAATTCAAAGAATACAAGGAAATTGCTCTGAAAAAAGGTTTCAGATTTGTGGAAAGCGGACCATTTGTGAGGTCTTCTTATCATGCTGAGAAACATGTATAAAATAATTACTTTTTAGATTCATCTGTAAACTGCGTCAATTGTTTATTTTATCAATTGCCTGCTTTTTTGTAAATTTGCACTCTTTTTGAACAAATTTACGGACAAACTTGCATATACCCTCATCAACAATGAGCCTACAATCAGAAATCAACCGTCGCAGAACTTTTGCTGTCATAGCACACCCGGATGCGGGAAAAACAACATTAACAGAAAAATTACTACTTTTCGGGGGCGCTATTCACATCGCCGGTGCTGTTAAATCGAATAAAATCAAGAAAACAGCGACATCAGACTGGATGGAAATCGAGAAGCAACGTGGTATTTCGGTTGCGACATCGGTCATGGGTTTCGAGTACAGGGATTATAAAATCAACATCCTCGATACGCCGGGTCACCAGGACTTTGCGGAGGATACCTACCGTACGCTGACTGCTGTTGACTCTGTAATCATTGTTGTTGATACCGCCAAAGGAGTTGAGGCACAGACACGCAAGTTGATGGAAGTATGTCGTATGCGCAAAACACCAGTGATGATTTTCGTGAACAAAATGGACCGTGAAGGAAAAGATCCTTTTGATTTATTAGACGAATTAGAGAAAGAACTTGGTATTCACGTGCGCCCGTTGAGTTGGCCAATTAATCAGGGTTATACTTTCAAAGGCGTGTACAATATATATAAGGACAATCTCGAACTTTTCACACCGAATAAACAAACCATCAGTGAATCGGTTCAGTTGGCTGATATTAACAGTGCGGAACTGAACAAACTCGTTGGAGATAAAGATGCTGAAAAGCTGAGAGAGGACATGGAACTTATCGAAGGGGTGTATTCTACTTTTGACATTGAGAAATACCTCTCGGGTGACTTGGCTCCTGTGTTTTTCGGATCGGCATTAAACACTTTTGGGGTGAAAGAACTGCTTGACTGCTTTGTGGAAATTGCACCTTCTCCCCGTCCAGTTCACACCCTTGAAAGGGAAGTAAATCCTTATGAAGAAAACTTCTCTGGGTTCATCTTCAAGATACATGCTAACATGGACCCTAACCACCGGAGTTGTATCGCTTTTGTAAAAATCTGCTCCGGAAAATTTGAAAGAAACGTGAATTACAAACATGTCCGTCATGGCAAACTGATGCGTTTTTCGGCACCAACAGCCTTCATGGCGCAAAAGAAAGAAACGGTTGATGAGGCTTATGCAGGCGATATCGTCGGTTTGCCCGATACTGGCACTTTTAAAATCGGCGATACCCTGACATCCGGTGAAAACCTGCATTTCAAAGGACTGCCGAGCTTCTCACCTGAAATGTTCAAATACATCGAAAATGCCGACCCGATGAAAACCAAGCAATTGGATAAAGGAATTAATCAATTGATGGATGAAGGAGTCGCACAATTATTCGTCAATCAGTTTAACAATCGCAAGATTATCGGCACAGTCGGACAACTTCAGTTTGAAGTAATCCAGTACAGATTGCTCCACGAATACGGTGCACAATGTCGCTGGGAAACAATTAATCTATACAAAGCCTGCTGGATTGAAAGCGATAATCTTACCGAACTCGAAAAATTCAAAAAACGCAAAGCCCAATTCATGGCAATAGATAAAGAAGGTCGCGATGTTTTTCTGGCTGATTCAAACTATGTGCTGCAAATGGCGCAGAATGATTTTAAGGATATTAAGTTTCATTTCAGTTCGGAGTTTTGAGAAACGTCATCAAAACAGAGACAAACAACACAAAATGTAAGCTTATTTCTTAAAGATTTAATACAAACTGTTTTTATTCAAAATTTAACTATCATTTTGTCTCCTTTTTATTGCCACACCCAATCTTTTTTGTACTTTTGCAGGAATTTGGGACTTATAAAAAACCGCTTAACAATTTATGCAAATGCACAAACCTTTTCATCTTGTTTTAGAAGATGGAACCGTTTTCAAAGGGAAATCTTTTGGTTTTGAAAAACCGGTAGCCGGTGAAGTTGTCTTCAACACCGCCATGGTTGGCTATCCCGAGAGTTTAACCGACCCATCCTACGCGGGACAGCTCTTAGCAATCACCTTCCCGTTGGTCGGCAATTACGGTGTTCCGGGTGATGTCATACAAAACCAACTATCCACATTTTACGAATCGGAAAAAATCCAGGTAACAGGCCTGATTATTTCCGATTTTTCTTTTCAATACAGTCATTGGAACGCTGCCAAGAGTTTGAGTGAATGGCTTACTGAAAATGAAGTGCCGGGAATATATGGAATTGATACCCGCGAACTCACCAAAATGGTGCGTGAAAAAGGGACCATGAAAGGAAAACTGATTTTCCCGGATGATGAGGATATCGATTTTATCAATCCTGATGATGAAAGCCAGGTTGCCAAGGTGAGTTGCACAGAAGTTATCACTTATGGAAACGGAAAAAACAAGGTGGTGATGGTTGATTGCGGCGTAAAACAAAACATCATCCGCTGCTTGCTGAAAAGAGACACTACGGTTATACGCGTACCCTGGGATTATGATTTTAATCAGCTTGATTACGATGCTTTATTTATTTCAAACGGACCGGGTGACCCTGCCTATTGTGATGTTACAGTAAATAATATCAAAACTGCCATGCAAACTGACAAGCCGATTTTTGGTATCTGCATGGGAAACCAACTGCTTTCGATTGCGGGTGGTGCAAAAACATACAAACTGAAATACGGTCACCGCTCCCATAACCAACCGGTGCAGCTCTGCGGTACCCAACGGGCTTTCATCACAACCCAAAATCACGGATTCGCGGTTGACAATAATACACTGAGTCTGGACTGGGAACCTCTGTTCATCAACATGAACGACGGGACAAACGAAGGTATCCGCCACAAAACCAAGCCCTGGTTCTCGGCACAGTTCCACCCTGAGGCAGCATCCGGTCCGACCGACACAGAATTTCTCTTCGATGTATTCATCAAAACGCTTGCTGAAAACAACAAATCCATCCCCCAGCTCATTGAGGAAGAAATGGATGCGCGATTGGTTCGAAAACAGGAATATAAAGGAGCTGAAAAAGGTACGATTAAAAAAGTGCTGGTACTGGGCTCAGGCGCCCTCAAAATCGGGGAAGCCGGTGAATTCGATTATTCTGGTTCGCAGGCGCTGAAAGCCCTCAAGGAAGAAGACATTCAAACTGTATTGATTAATCCGAACATCGCCACCGTACAAACATCAGAAGGCATTGCTGATAAAGTTTATTTCCTTCCTGTTACCCCTGATTTCGTGGAAAGGGTGATTGAAAAGGAACGTCCTGATGGCGTGTTTCTTTCGTTCGGCGGACAAACCGCACTGAACTGCGGGGTTGCGCTCTACAAAGCTGGTATCTTCGAAAAATACAACATTAAAGTTCTTGGAACTCCGGTTCAGTCTATCATCGACACTGAAGACCGAGAAATTTTCAACAGCAAACTGGCTAAAATAGATGTTAAATACATTAAATCCGAAGCAGTAACTAATTTTGCTGATGCCAAAAGAGCGGCCAATGAACTCGGATATCCGGTCATTGTGAGAGCAGCTTATGCTTTGGGAGGCTTGGGTTCGGGCTTCTGTGACAACGACGAAGAGTTGAAAGTCATCACAGACAAAGCTTTTGCCTATTCCCCTCAGGTGTTGGTTGAAAAATCACTGAAAGGATGGAAAGAAATTGAATATGAAGTCGTGCGTGACCGTTACGATAACTGCATCACGGTTTGTAACATGGAAAACTTCGACCCGCTGGGCATCCATACCGGGGAGAGTATCGTGGTTGCGCCATCACAAACGCTTTCAAACAACGAATATCATAAATTACGTGAACTGGCAATTCGCATCATCCGCCACATTGGCATCGTGGGTGAATGTAATGTGCAGTACGCGCTGGATCCTTATTCCGAAGATTATCGGGTAATTGAGGTAAATGCCCGTCTGAGCCGCTCATCGGCATTGGCTTCGAAAGCTACCGGTTATCCGCTGGCCTTTGTGGCAGCCAAACTCGGATTGGGTTACGGACTACCCGAATTGAAAAACTCGGTTACAAAAGATACTTCTGCATTTTTTGAACCTGCACTCGACTACATCGTGTGTAAGATTCCACGCTGGGATTTGGGTAAATTCCAGGGTGTCAGTCGCCAACTGGGTTCAAGCATGAAATCAGTAGGTGAAATCATGTCTATCGGACGCACTTTTGAAGAAGTGATTCAGAAAGGTTTGCGGATGATTGGGCTCGGCATGCACGGCTTTGTGGCTAACAAGGATTTATATGCGGAGAACTTAGACAAAGAGCTTTCAGAACCGACAGACAAACGTGTATTCCTGATTGCTCAGGCATTGGAA
>Ga0265294_10003541_pt1 | contig 19924 bp, 34 predicted proteins | sample MunlanPumphouse3_FD_192504 | JGI IMG/M metagenome (GOLD analysis project Ga0265294, IMG submission 192504) | Groundwater microbial communities from a municipal landfill in Southern Ontario, Canada - Pumphouse #3 | ecosystem: Environmental > Aquatic > Deep subsurface > Groundwater | place...
AGAATGCTGCAGAAGAAGATACGTTTAATATATAACCTTTATCTTTATTAACAAAATCTTTTAAAAATAATTTTGTTAAAATATGTACTGCTTTTATATTTAAATCAATCATACTAATTTCTTTATTAATATCAGAATCAACAAATTCTCCGTGTAATCCAAAACCAGCATTATTAACTAATATATCAACATCATATTTGCTAGTTAAATTATATAGTTTATAACAATTATTTATATTAGATAAATCTAAAGTAATCACTTTAGATTTATTTTTTAATATATTTTGAACTTCTAATAACTTGTCTTTGTCTCTAGATACAAGAATTAATTCATATCCAAGACTATCTAAATATATACATATTTCTTTTCCTATTCCAGAAGAAGCACCAGTAACTAAAGCTTTCATAAAATCACCATTATAATTATAACATCTTTTTACTTTTATTTATATCTTGAATAGTAACCTTACTTTCATGAGGTATTGGTTTCCAAGTTACATTTTTAAATACTGCTATATAAGTAGTATATCTACCTATAATATCAAATATTGGCCAAGTGAAACAATATAATACCTTTTTCCAAAATGAAATTGGAATTATCTTTTTATGTTCAACTATAAAAATATAAATAGCCATCCAGATATTTTCAAAATATACACCAATTCTATATAAAGCTCTCCAAATAAAAGAAAGTAAAAATCCCATTAATAAAGAATTAATTCCAGGAGAAATATTTATATTTATATTAGCAAATGAACCAATTAATTTTAATAAATATGTACTTTTACCAATTAACATAGCATTATTAATACCATTTGTATAGCAATAACAAGAATATATAAAGAAAGACACTATTAACCATCTAATTAAGTTTATTAATACAATAGGAGTTAATTGTAACAAAGTATCATAAGAAGCAAATCTATGTCTTATAGATTCAATAATATTTAATATTAAACCTTTAAAAGTAACTTTCTTATTTTCCTTTTTTTCTCCACTCCAATTTAATTTAACAAATAATTTCCCAAAGAAAATATTAAGAAATAATTTTGGACCTGATTCAAGAAACGCTAAAAGGTGTCCTCTTGACCAACGTAATCTTTGTCTTAATGCTATTTTTAAATTTATTGGTTGTTCATCATAAAACATTGCTTCATTATTAAATGATATTCTATATCCTTGAGATACTGCATCTGCAGTCAACGCTCTATCTTCAGTAAGAGATGTGTATTTCCAACCATTCCTTACTATCTCACTATGAAATAAAAACCCTGTACCTTGTATATTAGTTGCTAATCTAAAAACAGATCTTGGTCTATGATTTGTCCTAACAGATCTCAACCAATGAAGAGCATATATTGAAGCTATCCAATTTTCACTAAAGTTTTTAGTATTTCTATAAGATGTGATTATCTTTTCACCCGAATCAAAAGACTCATTCATTCTAGTTATATAATCTTTTTGAAGTAAATTATCAGCATCAAATACAAAAAAACCTTCAAAAGATTGCGTTCCATAATCCTTTTCTATATTTTTAAATAAAAATTGAAGTGCAAAACCTTTAGTTTTATCTTTATCGTTAAATCTCTCATAACAAATTGCACCATGTTCTCTAGCTATCTTCGCAGTATTATCAGTACAATTATCAGCAACAACAAATATTGTTATAAATTTCATAGGATAATCTTGTTTTTTAATACTGTCTAATAAATTACCAATTACTTTTTCTTCATTTCTAGCAGCTATAACAATACCATACTTGTGTTTATTATTTGTTTTTTTAAATTTTCTCGTAAAAAAAAGACCTATAACTATATAAAAAGTTTTATAAGCTAACATTATAGCTAATATACTACCAAATGTATCATATATAGATTTACTATCTCTGTAAATATTCCCAATTGAAATAATAATATTTTCAAAAAAAATAGCTATTTCATGCATTATTACTACCTCTCAAATCAACACAATTATAACACTTAATAATATATGGTGCAATATAACCAACCTTATTTATTTACATATAAATACTAGAGTGTTATAATTTATTAGTATGGTGATTAAATGAAAAAGAACATAATTAAAATATTGAAAATATTAAAACTTTTTTTTATAAAGTACTATCATATAATATTAGTATCATTACCTTTTATTGCTATGGATTTAGTAATAAGAATTTATAGTAATAATATTAGTTTTTATCCTACCTTTAGTCTTGTACCAAATCTTTTTAGTATTTGTTGGATATCTTTTTTTGTCATAACAACATTACTATTAAATTATAAAATTGGTAAATTCTTTTTTTTATCAGTGACTATTATATTTTTAATTGCATTAACATCTAACTTATTTTACTATTCAATGACTTCAAGTTTTTTTGATTTTAACCTTATAGAATCAGCAAATGAAGCATCTCCTTATATATTAGATTCATTAAAAAATGCTAATATATGGATATATATATCTATATTATTAATAATTGGATTTATAACAATTGGATTTATAAGCATACCAAAGAAAAATAAAACTAATGGTTTATTAATTGGTATTACATTTTTATTATTTGTTTTAATACATAATTCAATACCTTTATTATTAGGACAAGAAGATAAAGTATTAAATTGGAGTACTTGGAGAAATCCTAAAAATATATATCTAGCTTTTAATGACAATAACAAGAGTATAAAAATTACAGGATTCTTTGAATATACATATAGAAATTTTTATATAACATATATAAAAACAGAAAGTGAAATAACAGAAAGTGAATTAGAATTTTTAAATAGTTCTTTTATACTAAAAGAAAATAAAAATAAATATACTGGAATATATAAAAATAAAAATTTAATATTATTACAATTAGAAGGTATAGATAATTGGTTAATAACAAAAGAAGATACACCTACATTATATAACATGAAAAACAATGCATTTAATTTTAATAACCATTATTCATTTTATAATGGTGGTGGTTCAACATTTAATTCAGAGTTTGCAGTTAATATAGGTTATATAACTCCATTCTCATTCACTAGAAATGCATACTCGTTTAATAAAAACTACTTCCCTTTTTCATTACCTGTGTTATTTAAAAATATAGGATATAGTACAAATGCATTTCATATGAATTCAGGAGAATATTATTCAAGAACTTTAAATTATAAAAATTGGGGATATGATAATTATTATGGATTAATAGATCAATTTAACTATAACGATCAAACTTATAAACTTGATAGAGAATTAATATTAAATGAAGAATATAGTAATCTTATGTTTTCTGAAAATAATTTTTTAAATTATATTATTACTTATTCAACACATATGCCATTCAATAATACAAATAAAAACAGTGTATGTAAATTATTATATGACTTAGATAATACTAATGAAAAAGAAATAATTGATGAGGAAATACAAGAAGAAATAATACTCACTGAAGAAGAGTGTGCTAGAAGACAAGCAAAAGAAACAGACTATATGGTAGAATTGTTATTAAATAAACTTGAAGAAAAAGGATTATTAAATAATACTATAATAGCAGTATTCACAGATCACTACTTATATACATTAGAAGATAAAACTATATTAGATAAGTATAAAGAAACAAGTAATAATCTAATAAATAAAACTCCATTCTTTATATGGAGCAATAGTCAAAAGAAAGTAAATATAAATACAGTAACATCACAATTAAATATTTTACCAACTATATTAAATCTATTTGGTATTCAATATAATTCGAATAATTATATTGGAGAAGATGCACTAAATTCTAAATATAATAATATAGCAATATTTAGTGATTACTCTTGGTATGATGGCAATGTATATGTAAAAGACGGAATAGTTACTAATAACAAGAAAATTAAAAATGACTTGTTAGAAGAAAAGAATTATTATGTTAATTATATTACTAGAAAAAACGACTTAACTCTAAAATATAATTATTTCAAATAAAAAACTCGGATTACCGAGTTTTTATTTTACAATCTCTATTAGAGAAATTAGAGCATCGTCTCCTCTTCTTTCATCTAACTTCATAATTCTTGTATATCCACCATTTCTATCTTTTAATCTTACTGCTAAATCTTCAAATACTTTTTTAGTAGCAACTTCATCATTTTGTAAAAAAGCTAATGTTTTTCTTCTAGAAATTAAATCACCTTTTTTACCATAAGTAATCATTTTATCAAACTTTTTTCTTAATTCTTTTGCTCTAGTATCAGTTGTTTTAATAGCTTCATTCATAATTAAATCTTTTGTTAAATTAGCAAGCATAGATCTTCTATGTTTGTTATCAACACCTAATTTTCTGTATGCCATAATACCCTCCTTACTAATCTCTTTCTTTAAAAGATAAGTCTAAGTCTTTTACTTTTTCTATTACTTCTTTCAATGATTTTTTACCTAAATTACGAACCTTTGCCATTTCAGCTTCTGTTTTTTCAACTAATTCAGATACAGTATTTATTCCTATTCTCTTTAAACAATTATATGCTCTAACTGATAATTCTAAATCATCAATTGAAGTTTCTAATACTTTTTGTTTTGGATCTTCAACATTTTGTTTCATCAATCCTTTAATAGTATCAGTAAATTCCGGATTATCAATCTTATCTAGTTGAGCTATTAATATACTAGCTGCTTGTTCTATTGCTTCTTGAGGTGAAGTAGATCCCTTTGTATATACTTCTAAGATTAATTTATCATAACTATTGTCTTGCCCAACACGAGTTTTTTCAACTTCATAATTTACTCTTTCTATTGGTGAATATATTCCATCAATTGCTATAGTATCAACTTTTAATTCTGGTAAATTCTTTTTAACTTCTTCTGCAATTAAATATCCTTTACCTCTACCTATTGTAACTTCCATGTTTAATTTTGCACCTTCTGCAAGTGTACAAATAACTTGATCTTTATTCATTACTTCAATAGTAGGTTGGCTTTCTAAATATGCAGCAGTAAGTACGCCCTCTCCTTTAGCGTTAATCTTAACAGTTACTAATTCATCAGTGTTCTTTTTTACAACTACTCTTTTTAAATTTAAAACGATAGTAGTAACATCCTCTATTATTCCTTCTAAAGTTTGAAATTCATGTAGTACTCCATCAATTCTAACTGCAACAATTGCATCTCCTGGCAATGATGAAAGCAATACTCTTCTTAATGCATTACCTAAAGTTGTACCAAAACCTCTTTCAAGTGGTTCTAGTTCAAATTTACCATAATTATTTCCTTCAACATATTCAGTCATTTTATATTCTGGTTTTTCAAATGCTAAATAACAATTATTATCTTCTCCAAAACCTAATTCTGAATACACTTCAAATTTTTCTTCTTTAACTACTTTCTTTTCTTCAGTCTTCTTAGCCATTATAATTCACTCCTTTTCTTTTATCCACGTGGACGTTTTGGTGGTCTACATCCGTTGTGAGGAATAGGTGTTACATCACTCATAGCTGTTACTTCTAATCCCCCTGTTTGTAAAGAACGCAATGCAGTATCTCTTGCAGGCCCTACACCATTTATGTATACTTCTACACTTCTCATTCCTATTTCATATGCTGCTTTAGCTGCTGCTTCTGCTGCCATTCCAGCTGCAAACGGAGTTTTCTTCTTAGAACCTTTATAACCAACAGTTCCAGAAGAAGCCCAACTAACAGTACTTCCATCCATATCTGTAATAGTAACAATAGTATTGTTATAAGTAACATGAATATGTGCAACTCCTTGTGGTACATTCTTTTTAACCTTACGTTTTCTAGCTTTATATGCCATATTATAACCTCCTTATAGATTATTTCTTTTTATTTGCTATTGTTTTACCTTTACCTTTACGAGTACGTGCATTTCTATTTGTTCTTTGACCTCTAACAGGTAAACCTTTACGATGCCTTATTCCTTGGTAACATCCAATATCCATTTTTGTTTTTATATTCATATTCATTTCTCTACGAAGATCTCCTTCAACAAGATGCTTAGATAATTCATCACGAATAGCAATAATTTCGTCTTCTGTTAAATCTTTTGCTCTCTTATCTAAATCTATTTTTGTATTAATTAATACTTGTCTAGCTAATGATCTTCCAACACCATGAATATAAGTTAGAGCAATTTCTACTCTTTTTTCATTAGGTATATCTACACCTTTTATACGTGCCATATCTTTTCCCTCCTATTAACCTTGTCTTTGTTTGTGTTTTGGATTTTCACAAATAACCATTACTTTACCTTTTCTTTTAATTATTTTGCACTTATCACAAATCTTTTTAACTGATGGTCTAACTTTCATATTTCTTCCCTCCTATTACTTTCTATAAGTAATGCGCCCACGTGTTAAATCATAAGGAGATAACTCCACTTTTACTGTATCGCCTGGCAAGATACGAATGTAATTCATTCGCATTTTTCCAGAAACGTGAGCAACTACAGTATGTTTATTTTCAAGTTCAACTCTTAATTGTCCTCCCGGTAATACATCTACTACTTTACCGTCCATTTCTATAACATTATTCTCAGCCATATAATCACCTCTTTGTCAATTCTTTATATCCATCTTCTGTTACTAGAACTGTATGTTCATAATGTGCAGAAGGAGAACCATCACAAGTATAAACAGTCCATTCGTTTTTATCAATATATATTGATTCATCTCCTAAATTAAGCATTGGTTCAATTGCAATAACCATTCCTTTTTTAAGTATTGGTCCTTTACCTTTGGTTCCATAATTTGGTACATCCGGTTCTTCATGTAAATTATTCCCTACACCATGACCTACAAATTCTTTTACAACTCCAAGATTATGGTCTAATGCATATTTTTCAATTGCATAACCAATATCTCCTATTCTATTACCGGGTTTGACCATTTTTATTCCTTCATATAAGCTTTTTTCAGTATAATCTAATAACCATTTCTTTTCGTCGCTTATATTACCAACTGCATAACTCCATGCTGAATCTCCATAATACCCTTTATAACAAACTCCAATATCTATTGATATTATATCTCCTTCTTTTAACATATAATCATTAGGTATTCCATGTACTACTTGATCATTAACTGATGTACAGATAGATTTTGGAAAACCTTGATAATTTTTAAAAGCAGGAATTGAATTATTACTTAAAATAAATTTCTCTGCCAATTGATCTAATTCATTAGTAGTAATTCCAGGTTTAATAAATTTTTTTAAATATTGATGCGTATCATATACTATTTTACCAGCAATATCTAATAACTCTATTTCCCTTTCAGTTTTAATACTAATCATATTATCTCCTATTTATTTAATAAAACTTCTATTTTTTCAAATGTTTCTTCTTTTTTATCTCCACATTTTACTTCATATAATATACCTTTATTACTATAAAAATCTATTAATGGTTTTGTTTTAGATATAAATGAATCAAATCTTACATTAAAAGATTCCTCATTATCATCCAATCTTTTTTCCAATTTCGAGTTACAAACATTACAATATCCATCAACATCAAATTTATCAAAATAAACATTGTATATTTTACCACAACTTGGACAAAGTATTCTTCCTAATGCTCTTTTCATCGCTTCAGATTTTTCTATAACTAAATTAAAAACATAATTTATTTTAGAAGCATATTTTTCTTCCATTAACTTATCTAACATAATTGCTTGATTTTCAGTTCTTGGAAACCCATCAAATATAATTCCTTTTTCAATTCCTAATTCGTCAATCTTTTTACTAAGCATCTCAATCATTAAATCATCACTAACTAAATTACCACCATTTATTATTTCTGCAATCTTTTTACCTAAATCCGAACCACTATTAATTTCTTCTCTAAGTAAGTCTCCAGTTGAAATATGATTTAATCCATATTTATTTACTAACATTTCAGATTGAGTTCCTTTTCCTGCTCCAGGAGGTGCTATAAATATTATATTCATTTGTAACTCCTTTTATGAGTTCTACTTATTAGTTGACTTTCAATTTGATTATATGTCTCAAGTGCAACACCAACTACTATTAATAATCCTGTACCACCTATACTTATTGATGAAGGTAATCCAGATAATTTACTAAACACTATTGGCATAGCTGCTAAAATCATTAAAAATATTGAACCAACTATAGTTATTTTTGATATTACATATTTAATATGCTTTGTAGTTTCTTTACCAGGTTTTACTCCAGGTATATATCCTCCATTTTTATTTAAATTAGAAGATAATTCTTCTGGATTAATTTGCATAAATGTATAAAAATACGCAAAGAAGAATATTAATATCATATATAATACAAAACCTGTTGCTGTATCATAGTTTATATATTTTTCAATAAATTCTTTCAATCCCGCTTTATTTGCAAAACTAGCTATTGTTGTTGGAATAGATATCAATACAGATGCAAATATAACAGGAATAACACCAGCTGAATTTATTTTTATTGGCATATAAGTTTGTTGTCCTCCATATGCACTAGTTGTTCTATTAGCATATTGAATTGGTATTCTTCTCTCTGCTTGCTGAACAAATATAATTCCTACCACAATGAGCAAATATACTACGATAAAGAATAAATACATTAATAATCCTAATATAGTTGCTTGAGTTGTAGAAAAATCTACAAAGGTATTAAATGCTGTAATAAACATACTTGGTAAACTTGCTATTATACCAGCCATAATTATTAAAGATACTCCATTACCTATACCTTTTTGAGTTACTTGATCTCCTAACCATAATACTAAAGCTGTTCCAGCAGTTAATATTAAAGCTATTTTCATATATTCAAGAACTCCAGCGTTTGCTCCATAAAAAGCAAAAGAGAATATGTATCCTTGAATAAATGCTAATCCTATACCTAAATATCTAGATATTTGATTTAATTTTCTTCTACCTGTTGGTCCTTGATTTTTCAAATCAGAAAAATAAGGTATTATATCCATTTGCAATAATTGCATAATAATTGATGCATTAATATAAGGAGTAACACCTAAAGCAAATATAGAAAATTGTTGTAAAGCTCCTCCACTCATTGCATTCATTAATTCTAAAAAACCTAAATCTTGAACTATTGCACTTGTACCAGGAACAGTAATAGTAGTTCCTAATTTAAATATAAATAATACCAATAAAGTAAATAAAATTTTTCTCCTAATATCTTTATTTTTAGGTTCAAATAATTGTCTAAATGTGTTCTTCACATTAGATCACCTCTACTTTTCCACCTAATTCCTCTATTTTAGATTTAGCTGTTTCAGAAAACTTACTTGCTCTTACAGTTAACTTCTTTTCTAAAGTTCCTCTTCCTAATACTTTTATTCCAGAATATTGTTTTTTAATAAAACCACATTCTTTTAATAATTCTGGTGTAACAACAGTTGATTCTTCAAATTTATTTAAATCATCTAGATTTATAATTGCATATCTATTTTTAAAATCATGGTTACTAAATCCTATTTTAGGTAATCTTTTGAATAATGGTAATTGTCCACCTTCAAAACCTGCTTTTCTACTATATCCAGATCTAGCTTTTTGTCCCTTATGTCCTCTACCACTTGTTTTTCCGCTTCCACTACCTGTTCCTCTACCAACTCTATTTACACTTTTTCTAGAACCCTTTTTTATTTTTAAATTACTTAATTCCATTATTTAAACAACTCCTCTACTGTTTTGCCTCTTAGACTAGCTGTTTTTTCAACAGACTTTTGAGCTTTTAATGCAAGCATAGTAGCTCTTGCTGTATTAATTTTTGTACTTGAACCAAGAGATTTAGAAACAACATCTTTAATACCACCTAATTCTAAAACAGCTCTAACTGGTCCGCCAGCTATAACTCCAGTACCTTCTTTAGAAGGTTTAATCATTACTTTAGATGCTCCGCTAACTCCAATTGCTTCATGTGGAATAGTTCTATCTTCAACTAAAGGAACAATAATTACATTCTTATTAGCAGATTGTATTGCTTTTTTAATAGCATCTTGTATTTCATTTGCTTTCCCAGTTCCTAGTCCAACTTTACCTTTTCTATTTCCTACAACAACAACTGCAGAAAACCTAAAAGTACGTCCACCTTTAGTTACTTTAGTAACACGATTTATTGAAATTACTTGTTCTTCTAGTTCTGGTTTTCTTTGTTCTCTAAATTTAGTATTTTCCATAGATCCTCCTTAAAATTCCAATCCATTTTCACGTGCTGATTCTGCTAACGCTTTAACACGTCCATGATATAAGTATCCACCTCTATCAAAAACTACAGATTTAATTTTTATTTTTAACGCTTTTTTAGCAATAGATTCACCAACTAATTTAGCGGCTTCAACATTACTTCCATTTTTGATTTTTAAATCTTTATCAATAGAAGATGCACTTGCTAATGTATTACCATTAACATCATCTATTAATTGAACACTTATATTTTGATTAGATCTAAAAACACATAATCTTGGTATTTCAGGTGTTCCTGAAATTTTATTTCTTACGCGTTTATGTCTAGCTATACGAGCTTCATTACGAGATATTTTTTTAATCATAGTATTCTCTCCTTTTTATATTATTTAGCAGCTTTCTTTCCTTCTTTACGACGTACATGTTCATCTTTATAACGAATACCTTTTCCTTTATATGGTTCGGGTTTTCTTATTTTACGAACATTTGCTGCAAATTCACCAACTAATTCTTTACTTATACCTTTTATTACTATTTCAGTATTACTAATAACTTCTACTTGTAATCCTTCAGGAACAGAAATCTTAACTAAATGAGAAAATCCTGCACTAACTACTAGTGTATTTCCTTGTAATTGAAAACGATATCCAACACCAACCATTTCTAATGTTTTACTATATCCATTAACTACACCTTCAATCATATTATAAATTAAAGAGTTAATTGTACCTTGCATAACATTAGCTTTATCTGTATCTCTACTCTTTTCAACCTTTAAGATTCCTTCTTCAACCTTTACAACTACATCATTAGTTAAAGGTAATGATAATTCACCTTTTGGTCCTTTTACTTTAACAATATTATTATCTAATTCAATATTAACATTTTCTGGAATAGTTAATATTCTACTTCCAATACGACTCATATTTACCTCCTTATGTAATTGTAATTACCAAATAAACGCAAGAACTTCTCCACCAATATTTTGCTTTTTAGCTTCCTTATTTGTAATTATTCCGTTTGGTGTAGATAAAATAGCAATTCCTTGACCATTTAATACTCTTGGAACTTCACTTGCCTTTACATATACTCTTAATCCAGGCTTAGAAATTCTCTTTAGTCCAGTTATTACTCTTTCTTTTTTCTTGCTATATTTTAAATTTAAAATAATTAATTCTCCAATTTTATCTTTTTCTACTTTATAGTCATTAATAAAACCTTCGTCTTTTAATATACGAGCAATTTCTTTCTTCATTTTAGAAGCAGGTATTTCTACTTCTTTATATTTCATTTGATTTGCATTTCTTATTCTTGTAAGCATATCTGCTATTGGATCAGTTACTATCATATTAATCCTCCTTCCAAAATTACCAACTTGATTTTTTAACACCTGGTATTTTGCCTTCATGTGCTAATTCTCTAAAGCATATACGACATATACCAAATTTACTCATTACTGCATGTGGTCTTCCACATCTAGCACAACGAGTATATTCACGTACTTTATACTTTTGTGGTTTTTGTGATTTTAATATTAAACTTTTCTTAGCCATATTTCCTCCTTATAGGTTACTTTCTAAATGGGAATCCAAGTTCACTCAATAAATCAAGTGCTTCTTCATTTGTATTAGCTGTTGTTACAATAACTATATCCATCCCACGAATTTTTAATACATTATCGTATACAATTTCAGAAAATATTAATTGTTCTTTTATTCCTAAAGTATAATTTCCTCTTCCATCGAAAGATTTAGGAGAAATTCCTCTAAAATCTCTAACACGAGGTAAAGCTATATTAATAAGCTTGTCTAAGAAAATAAACATATTTTCTCCACGTAATGTTACTTTACAACCTATTTCAGCACCTTCTCTTAACTTAAACCCAGCTATAGATTTCTTAGCTTTAGTAGTTACGGGTTTTGCTCCAGTAATAGCTTCTAAATCATTAACAGCTGCTTCAAGCATCTTACTATTAATAGTAGCATCACCAACACCCATATTTATAATAACTTTTTCAATTTTTGGTACTGCCATTAAACTCTTGTATTTATGTTTTTCCTTTAATGTAGGTACTACTTCTTTATAATATCTCTCTTTTAGGCGGTTCATATTTCCCTCCTCCTAACTACGCAATTTTTTCATTAGATTTCTTAGAAATTCTAACTTTATTGCCTTTCTTATCTATCTCTACTTTAATTTTAGTAGGTTTTCCGCTTTTTGGATCAGCCATCATAACATTGGAAATATGAATAGGAGCTTCCATTTCAATTATTCCACCGCTTTGATTGCTTTGGCTTGGTTTTTGATGTTTCTTAACAACATTTACACCTTCTACTATTATTTTATTGTCTTTGCCTAATATTCTAACAATTTTACCTGTTTTTCCTTTAGATGCTCCAGCAATTACAACAACCTTATCTCCTTTTTTATAATTCATAATTTTTCCTCCTATTATAATACTTCTGTAGCTAATGAAACTATCTTCATATAATCTTTATCACGAAGTTCACGAGCTATAGGACCTAAAACACGTGTTCCAACCGGTGTCTTATCATCATTAATAAGAACACATGCATTATCATCAAATTTAATATACGATCCATCATCACGTCTTAATCCAAATTTTGTTCTAACAACTACTGCCCTAACTACTTTTTTAGCTTGTACAATTCCGTTAGGAGTTGCTTTTTTAACAGTACAAACAATAACATCACCAATGTTACCTGTTTTTACTTTAGATCCTCCAAGAACTCTAATAACCATTACTTCACGAGCTCCTGAATTATCAGCTACTTTTAAACGACTTTGTTGTTGTATCATAATTATCCTCCTTTAAACGAAATTATAGCTCAATAGATTTTTCTACAATTTCAACTAAAATAAATCTCTTTGTTCTTGATAAAGGTCTAGTTTCTGCTATTACCACTTTATCTCCTACTTTAGCTTGATTTTGTTCATCATGAGCACAATATTTCTTAGAATACTTAACACGTTTTTTATATAATGGGTGTATTCTATATGTTTCAACTAAAACAGTAATTGTTTTATCGCATTTATCACTTACAACTATTCCTGTTAATTCTTGTTTTACTTTCTTCATATATTCCTACCCTTTCAATTCACGTTCACGAATAATTGTTTTCATTCTCGCAATCGTCTTTCTTAACAAATTAATTCTAGATGATTTTTCTAAGTTCCCAGTTGCTTGTTGGAAACGAAGATTAAATAATTCTTCCTTAAATTCTTCTATTTTTTTAATTATATCTTCAGTGGTTAAATCTCTTATTTCATTATTTTTCATTTACATCACCACTCTCTTTCTTAACAAACTTGCACTTAATAGGCAATTTATGCATTGCTAATCTGAAAGCTTCTCTAGCTATTTCTTCGCTAACTTCTGCTATTTCAAACATTATTTTTCCTGATTTAACAACAGCAACCCATGATTCAGGTATACCTTTACCTTTACCCATACGAGTTTCTAATGGTTTTTTAGTTAATGATAAATGAGGAAATATATTTGTATATACTTTTCCACCACGTTTCATATAACGAGTCATAGCAACTCTTGCTGCTTCTATTTGTTGTTGAGTAATCCATGCACCTTCTAATGCCATAAGTCCATATTCACCAAAACTTATTACTTTATTTCCTTTAGATTTTCCTTCGTAAGTTAAACGGTGAGGTCTACGATATTTAGTTCTCTTTGGTATTAATGCCATTATTATTACCTCCCTTATTCTTCTTTTCAGGAAGTATTTCACCTTTATAAATCCATACTTTTACACCAATCTTACCGAAAGTAGTATTTGCTTCACTATTTGCATAATCTACATCAGCTCTTATTGTATGCAAAGGTATAGTTCCTTCAGAATATCCTTCACTACGTGCTATATCAGCCCCATTTAATCTACCAGATACTCTTGTTTTAATACCTAATGCTCCAGCTTTCATAGCATTTCTAATAGCTCTTTTTTGTGCTGCACGATAAGAAGCTCTACCTTCTATTTGATGAGCAATATTATCTGCTACTATTTTTGCATGTACATCTGGATTTTTAACTTCCATAATAGATATTTGTATATTTTCAGATGAAATCTTTGAAAGATCATTTTTCATTTTTTCTATTTGTTCTCCACCATGACCAATAATAACACCTGGTTTTGCAGTATAAATAACTACTTCAGTTTTCTTATTATTTCTTTCAATTAATATATTATCTACAGCAGCATCTTTTAATTTGCTAGTTAAATATTTATTAATATCTAAATCTCTTTTCAAAAACAATTTGAAATCTTTATTAGATGCATACCATTTAGAACTCCAGTCTTTATTTATACCAATTCTAAATCCTATCGGATTAACTTTTTGTCCCATGTTATTTCCTCCTATTAACTTCTTTCATCTACTATTACAGTAATATGACATGTTTGGTGATCTTTTCTTCCCACATGACCTCTTGAATCCATCATAACTCTTTTAATAACTGGTCCTTCACCAACATATATTTTTTTAATGTATAATTTACTTTTATCTAATTTATTATTATTTTCAGCATTAGCTATTGCTGAATTTAAAACCTTTTCAACAATTTTAGAGGCTTTATTGTTTAAATTTCTTAAAATATCAGATGCTAAACTCACATCTTTTCCACGTATTAAATTAACAGTTAAACGAGCTTTATCACCAGAAATTCTAATTCCTTTTGCTATTGCTTTAACTTCCATATCTTATACCTCCCTATTATTTACTTGAATCTTCATTTGAACGAGTATTATGACCAGTAAATTTTCTAGTTAAAGAAAATTCACCTAATTTATGTCCAACCATATCCTCAGTAATATATACTGGAATAAATTCTTTCCCATTATGTACTGCAAAAGTATGTCCTACAAAATCAGGAAATATTGTTGAACTGCGTGACCAAGTTTTAATAACTTCTTTTTTATTATTTTTATTTAATTCCTTTACTCTATTTAATAATCTATCAAATACGTAAGGTCCTTTTTTAATGCTTCTTGACATTATTAATCAATCCTTTCATTATTTGCTACGACGTTTTATGATAAACTTAGTTGAACTACGTTTTTGTTTACGAGTTTTTAAACCAAGCGCAGGTTTACCCCAAGGTGTCATTGGTTGTTTTCTTCCTATAGGACTTCTTCCTTCACCACCACCATGAGGGTGATCATTAGGATTCATTACCGAACCACGAACAGTTGGCTTAATTCCCATATGACGTTTACGTCCAGCCTTACCAATTCTTACTAATCCAAAATCTAAATTACCAACAGTACCTATTGTTGCAGTGCATACTCCTAATATTTTTCTAGTTTCTCCACTTTTCAATCTTAATAATACATATTCTTCTTCTCTACCAAGTATTTGTGCACTTGAACCAGCACTTCTTGCTAATTGTCCACCTTTACCAGGTCTCATTTCTATATTATGTATTACAGTACCAACTGGTATATTAATAAGTGGAAGACTATTTCCAACTTTAATATCAGCATTAGAAGAAGCAATAACTTCATCACCAACTTTTAAATCAAGAGGTGCTAAAATATATCTTTTTTCTCCATCATTATAAGTTATTAATGCTATATTTGATGATCTATTCGGATCATACTCAATAGCAGTTACTTTTCCTGGTACATCAAATTTATTTCTTTTAAAATCAATAATTCTGTATTTTCTTTTTGCTCCACCACCACGATGTCTTACAGTTATTCTTCCCATATTATTACGTCCAGCTTTTTTATTAAGCTTAACTAATAAATTCTTTTCAGGAGTACTCTTAGTAATATCAGTATTAACTAAAACACTCTTATTTCTACTAGAATTATTTATTGGTTTAATTATTTTAATTGCCATATTATTTCCTCCCTTTAAAGGTCAATCTTATTACCTTCAGCTAGAGTAACGATTGCTTTTTTATATTTATTTGTTAGTCCTGAATATTTACCAACTCTTTTTTTCTTCGGATGTACATTAACTGTATTAACTTTTTCAACACGAACCTTAAAAATTTTCTCAATAGCTTGTTTAATTTGTATTTTATTAGCATTTACATCTACTTCAAATACATATTTTCTATCATTAGAACATATCACTGAACTTTTTTCAGTTATTATAGGAGCTTTTATTATATCTCTGTAATCGCTTAACATTATATAAGCACCTCCTCAATTACTTTAATAGCATCTTCAGTAACTACCAAATTTTCATTTCCTACTATATCTAGTACACTCATTTCATTTGGAAGTAATATTCTTATATTCTTAATATTACGAGACGCTAAAATTAAATTTTCACTTAAATCAGTTGTAACAAATAAAGTTTTCTTATTTAACTTCAAATTAGATACTAAATCTAACATAGTTTTAGTTTTACCATTTTCAATATCTAAATTTTCAATAGCAACTAATTTGTCTTTAATAACTTTATACGATAAAGCTGATTGAATAGCTAATCTTCTTTCTTTCTTATTCATCTTTTTAGTATAGTTATTTTCAGGTCTTGGACCTAAAGCTACACCACCATGTCTCCAATGAGGACTTCTAATAGATCCTTGTCTTGCATTACCAGTACCTTTTTGTCTCCATGGTTTTCTTCCACCGCCTCTAACCTCTGCACGAGTCTTAGTGCTGTGTGTTCCTTGTCTTAAAGATGCATTTGCTAATATGATTGCATCATAAATAACAGCATCATTAGGCTCTATATTCCATATTTTTTCATCTAACTTAATATCTTTTACTTTTTCACCTTTAATATTTAATAGTGCTATCTTAGACATATGTTCTCCTCCTTTCATCACAAATACAATTACTACTCAGTAACTTCTTGTGATGGCTCAGTTTCTTCAGCAGTTTCTTTTACTTCTTCTTCTACAGTTTCTTCAGTTGCATCTTCAGAAACAGTTTCTTCTTCTATAGCTTCTTCAACTACATCTTCTTCTGTATTTTCAATAAAAGAAATTAATTCTTCTACATCATTTTTTGTATCTTTATTTTTAACAGCAGTTTTAATTAAAACTAATGAACCTTTAGCTCCAGGAACATTTCCTTTCACTAAAATTACATTATTTTCAATATCAACACTCAAAACTTCAAGATTTTGAATAGTAACAGTTTCAAACCCCATATGTCCTGGTAATTTCTTACCCTTCAATACATGCATTGGTAACATAGTACCCATTGGTCCAACACCTCTATGATATTGAGATCCGTGTCCCATTGGTCCACGAGTTTGATTGTAACGTTTAATTACACCTTGAAATCCTTTTCCCTTACTTATTCCAGTAACATCTACTACTTCTCCAGCTTCAAATAAATCAGCTTTAACTTCTTGTCCTAGAGAATAATTACTTATATCTACACCTTTTATTTCTTTTAAGAAGCGCTTAGGTGATGATTCAGCTTTTTTAGCATGTCCTAATTCAGGCTTGCTACTATGTTTTTCTTTTTTACTAGTAAATCCAAGTTGAATAGCTTCATATCCATCTGTTTCTTTTGTTTTAATTTGCATAACCACATTTGGTTCTACACTAACAACAGTAACAGGAGTTAATTTACCACTCTTTGAAAATACTTGAGTCATTCCTTCTTTACGACCTAAGATTCCTTTCATATTTATGTCCTCCTAATTATTTTACTTCGATTTGTACTCCAGCAGGTAAATCCAGTCTAGTTAATGCCTCTACTGTTTCCTTACTTGGATTGTTAATATCAATTAATCTTTTATGTGTACGCATTTCAAATTGTTCACGTGCGTCTTTATACTTGTGAACTGCTCTTAAAACCGTATACTTTTGAATTTCAGTTGGTAATGGAACTGGTCCACTAATGTCTCCGCCCATTTTCTTAACAGTCTCAACAATTCTACCAGCTGCTTGATCTAATAATCTGTGATCATAAGCTTTCAATCTTATTCTGATTTTACTTGACATTTAAAATCCTCCCTTCGCCTATATCTAACGTATAAACTTGCTCCGTGTAAATTACCTGACAAACCTTTAAAGTGTTTAACAACTTTACCTGGTGTATCAGCAACTTTACACATCTTCGCCAAAAACACGCAACACAAGTATAACAAAAGAAAAAAAGAAATGCAATAAAAAAAAGCATTTTTTTAATATTTTTTAAAATCCATATTTAATTTATCATACAAAGTACAAATAAATTCTTTATTAGTAGGATTTCCTCTAATAGAATCAACACTATAACCAAAAATATTATCTATAATATTTATATCTCCTCTGTTAAAACAAATTTGAATACAATTAGCAATATCTCTTTCTACGTTAGACTGTTTAGTCTTATGTTTAATACTTAAATAATCATACATATCACATATTTTACACTCAACATCATTATGATATAGAAACAAAAGTATTTCTTTAATATATTTATATCCTTTCATATTAGATGGCATGCCAATGCTATGCAGCAATTTATAAATATAATTTTCTACATTTATATTTTCAATTGAATTTTTTAAAATCTTATTAAAATCTTTACTAACAACCATTTCTTTTAAAGATTTAATATCACAAGATGAAATTATAATAATATAATTATTGTCCTTCTTAATTCTATTTACCATAACATAAAAAAGAGGCTATGCCTCCTTTTGCTCCACTTCTATATCATTTCTATAAAAATTATTAACACCTTGTAACGCTAAACTAAGTGTTTTAGAACTTGACTGTTGTCTTTTTACCAACGTAGACATAGCTAATTCTTCGATATCCTTTTTTAAAGAATCATTAGAAGTTCTAAAAGTATAAGTGTCCATTATTTCCTTCCCTGATATTGTTTCATCTTTATCAAAAAAAGGATTTGCTTTATACTCTGCAAAAGTTTTTCCAGTTACTACTAACATTTTCATAATAAGATCACTTTTTAAATTCTTAAAAGTAATTTTATCATTAGAATATTTATATATATCCATAAAACCATATCCCTTCTATTCTTATTTTAAGAATAACATGTCACTTTTAAAAAATAAATATGGTTTTATATACTTATACAATACTTTACAAATTTACTTTTTTATATATTTCAATTAAATTATTAACATCAATAGATGCTCCTCCTATTAATAGACCATCTACAGATTCAATATTGCATATATCTTTACAATTATCCAAATTAACACTTCCACCATACAATACCTTAATATCAATATTATATATTTCTTTAAATCTCTTTTTTATATAAGTATGAACATTATCTATACCATCATCATTTGGAATTATACCAGTACCTATTGAATAAACAGGTTCATACGCAATAATTATTTCACCACTAATATTTAAATCTTTAATTTGTTCTTCAACAATCTCAAATGTTTTTTTATTATCATATTCCTCTTTAGTCTCTCCTATACATAAAATTGGAATAATTTTATTAAAAAAGCAGCTTGCTATCTTATCTTTTATAATTTCATTACTTTCATTAAATAATGTTCTTCTTTCACTATGACCAATAATACAATATTTCACTAAATCTTTTAATTGATAAAAAGATACTTCACCTGTATAAGCACCTTTATTTAGATAGTATGCATCTTGAGCGCCAACAACAACTCCATATTTATGCATCAAATCAATATGTATATTAGACGGGCATACAATTAAATTATCATAATTATATTTTCTTAATATATCCCCATAATTTAATGCTTCATTATAATTTAAATTCATCTTTAGATTTGCAACTATTATTTTATTCATTTTTTTACTCCTTTAATAATATTTTTAATT
>Ga0265294_10003543_pt1 | contig 19918 bp, 22 predicted proteins | sample MunlanPumphouse3_FD_192504 | JGI IMG/M metagenome (GOLD analysis project Ga0265294, IMG submission 192504) | Groundwater microbial communities from a municipal landfill in Southern Ontario, Canada - Pumphouse #3 | ecosystem: Environmental > Aquatic > Deep subsurface > Groundwater | place...
CCTGTTACCAGATAAGGAATCCAACTTCCCCTCGACAATGTTATCTGAGCTTCGCAATGTGGTTGACTTCGCCTACCCTTCAGCGATGTTTACAGAGCCACGACAGAGCAAGGAACTGGGGCGGCATTCCTAGGTGTCTACATCTCAGATAACGTAGCTAGAATTTCTTCTAACTGAGTCTGGTGAACTTTGGGCTTCAACTATTGCTAATTGAAGCCCGTGTGATCAGAGAAGCGTTTCTAAATTTAATTAGAATTAACTATTTCTAGTTATCGCTTCTCTGTCGCCGGGTGGTTCACCTCTATATGCTATCCATTCCCAACAATCTTAATCATTTCCTGGATAATTTACTTTACTCCAAAAACGATTAATAATATCTTGCGTCCAATTAGTTTTATTCATTTTTTATTCTTTCTTTATAAAATCTTCTAAGGATGCTCCCCGTTTCCACTCGCTTGAGTGTACTCCCTTTCGGGATAGTCGTTACACCTTCAATCAGATGTTAGCAGCATCTGAAAGCTTGGCTCGGTATTGTCCTATATAAATAGGAGTTCCACCGAATTAGAGGAGTTTAAACTGAGCTATTTTTAACCCATCCTAATATTCAATCAGAATTGCTAGTTCTGATTCGCTTTGTTTAAAGCGGCTTACAGTTACCTATAAGAGTAGACTATATCTTCATCCTAAATAGGATGCTCCCCGTTTCCACTCGCTTGAGTGTACTCCCTTTCGGGATAGTCGTTACACCTTCAATCAGAAGTTAGCAACTTCTGAAAGCTTGGCTCGGTATTGTCCTATAAATAGGAGTTTCACCGAATTAGAGGAGTTTATATTTTTACTATTACTAGTAAATGGCGCTATTAGATTAACGTCGTATTCATAGTGACTTTAACAGCTTTTTGCCGCATTTCATAATATGAATATTCTTCTGAACCTTTTGAATATTGATCTCTACTTTTTTCATACTCATTTCTCATATTTTTTAAGTTTTTTAAGAAATCAATAAATAATCCTTTCTTTGATTCATGTTTAGTAAATAAACAACCAGATAAAGAGATTATTAAATTATTCGTTTTAACATATTCTTCAAAATCTTTTGTTTTTATAGAAATTATTTCAATTGATGGTTGAAGAATATTTTTAATTATTAAAATATTTTGAACTTCGGTTGGTAAAGAATCATTAATAAGATACTCGTGGCAAAAACTATTATATTCTTTAGTTTTTGGATGAATATTATCAAATAAATCAATCATTGGAAGAAAGAATCTTTTTAACATTATGTAATCTTCAATACTATTAGGATTATATAATTTATTTAGATCTTTTTTATAATCACTAATTTTTTTCAATAAGTAAGCTAAAATTATATAATAATTTTGAGTATATTCTGCTTTATTTTGTGGCTTTAATGTATCAACATATTTGGTTATCATTTCAAATATATTGACATAAAATTGTTGAGGTATATCAATTTTGGCTGCTAATGGCTTATTTATAGCGGCCAAGAAATTATAAATGTTCGGATCTATGATCTTTCCATAGAAAGTATCAAAGGAAATATTGAGCTGGTTAATCATTGAAGGATATAAACTTGATGCATCGAGGTCTACAATTAATCCATCTTTACTTGTTAAGATCTGGGCAGTGCTCTCTTTTACATACGCACCAGAGAAATGACCCACTATCGATCGAAATGTTTGTTGACTAACTTCTTTTATGGTTTTTTTCATTGATTTTGGAATATATAAAAGAGATACTTCATCTTCTGAAATTAAAATATTACTTTCTTCTATTAATCCAAATCTAGTATATTGATTATCTTCATTTAATTTGTAATTAACATATGTATCGAAAATAATCGAAGAACCTCTTAAAGAAGCTGTAAATGATGTTTTCATTAAACGTCTTAATAAATTATAAGACTCAACATGTTTTAATTTATCATTTAATCTCACACACAATGCAACATCAATTATGTTATAAAGAAGGAAGTTAATAGGATCTGTTTCATAAAATTGATCTAATGTCATTCCTTCTGATTTATATACTAATTTTTTTAATCCTAATTCAATATCTGCAATAAAATCCAGAGCATAACTGCTCTGTTTTGACCCCATATTTAAACCACCATCATCGCGCGGTTTATACGCGTATAGAAGATCAAGAACAGGAAATTCTGGAATTTTAATTAGATAATCACCACCAAATTTCTCAACTTTAATCTTACTAAATCTTGATAAGATCTTGCCGATTTCATTTTCATTTTTATTTAATAAATTGCCTAATCTAAAATAAATATATGGTAAGTCAAATCTATCAAAATTCCAACCTCCGAGTAAGCTCGGATCTATATCTTTAATTTTATTCCAACAAGTTTTTATTAATGATAACTCATCTGTAAATATTTCAATTTCTATATTTTCATTTTCGTATATATATTTATTTTCAATTAATTCTTTTTTGAATCTTTTTATTAAATCTAAAATTTGATTCTTATTTGGAAATTTAGATATATTGAATTGATGTAATAAAAAATATGAATTAAACGTTTTGTTAAAATTATTATAAAGTGTTATTGCACTTATTGGAAATTTGGCAAGCTCTGGTTTTGGGAATACTTTTGCATTCGCAGTATAAACTTCAATATCTCCAAAAACAATATTTAAAATTTGATCTTTATCAATTACGTCCGTTTTATTATTTAAATAATGTTGTATTGAATAATATTGTTGGTAATCAATATCTAATCCGTATACTTGATATGGTGATAAATTCATAGCTTTAAATTCGTCAAATGAAAAACTTTGAAGATCTGGCATAGATTTTTCTTTCTCTTTTTAAGTAATTAGAAATATTGATTTGTAAAATTAATATTTCTATATAAAATTTGAGAAAAAATTATTTTTATCTGAAGCCCGTGTGAGCAGAGAAGCGTTTCTTAATTCTAGTTAGAAACGACTATTTTTAGTTGCCGCTTCTCTGTCACCGGGTAAATTCACTCCTAAAAAATAAAACGACTGGGAGTCGTTAATAACTCCCAGTCAGGGTTTACTTAAATAATTCATCTGGATTTTTTCCAGTTTTTAAATATTCTTTTTGCATGTTAATCATTTTTTGAAATGAATTTTGAAACATTGCAACATTTTCATCTTCTAAAATTATTTCTTGAATACCATCATACATTGTTTTTGGATATTTTTCAGTATCCGCAAATAAAACTAAAACACAACCTTCTTGTCCAGATGAGTGAATATATAATTCTACAGTAAGAGGAGTTTCAGGTCCAATGTCAATTTTTTTCCAAACATTGATATTATTTTCCATTGAAATTTTACACCATTCAAAATATTTATTAATAATTTTTAAATAATTTTTAAATTGTTTATCAGAAATTAAACAATATGAATTATTTCCATTTATTCTAAATTGAAATTTACTGACATTTTTTACAGGATCAAATGAAATATGAATATCATTTCGTTCTAGTTCATGTTTATTAAATTGAGTTTTTGAATATGCTACAATCGTATCTACATCTTTGTAATATTCTGCAGAATTTGCCGATGAAATTGTAATAATTAGAAAAGCTAGAACATACGTATAAACTTTTAGTAGTTTCATTTTTTACCTTATAAAGTTTTTGTTTTGGTTTGGAAATTCATGATCTGTTTCATTTAAGATACAAATGCCATATTCTAAATATGGATATTCTTTATATAATCTTGCTGCTTCTTTTAAAGCCTCTTCTTCAGTACCAAAAATTTTACTATTTTTAAAATATAAGTATTCATATTTATTATCACAGTCATAATAATAGATATTTTCAATAGCAGTACAATATTCTACTCTATATTCTGTTTTTACTTTAATTCCATTTGTATCAAATACTGGAGATGGTAAAATATATATTCCATTGTCTGCACTCATAAGCGATCTCTCCTTTAATTTTCTCGGGTTACTGCTTTGTTTGCAAGTTCATCCGCTCTTGAATTTTGTGCTCTTGGAATATGTGTAATAGTATAACCATTTCCAAATAAATTTAGTAATTCAATTGATCTATCATAAAGCGGCTTTAATCTGGAATTAGAAATTTTATATTTTCCATTAATATGATTTACTACTAATAAAGAATCTGAAAAAATGTTTATTTTATTAATATTCATTTTTTGAGCTATTTCTAATCCATTAACTAATCCCATATATTCGGCAACATTATTTGTAGCGTGTCCAATATAGATTGATTTTTCACAAATTGTCTTTCGTTGGTTAGTGTCAATAATTCTCACTCCAACTCCAGACTGACCTGGATTTCCTTTTGATGCACCATCAAAATACAGATCCGCTTCCATATTGATCCTTTTTAAAAACCTAGAGAAGAGTTTTATCTCTTCTCTAGGTTTCTTGTTAAATGTTTAGATTATAGACCGGCAAGAATATCACTGACCACATCATCAAGAGCACTCTTGACCTTGCCACCGCGTCCACCACCACCCTTACCGGGCAGAGTATCCTCAGGACGGCTAAGGTGATTCTTAATGTATTCCTCGACCTTGGCCAACTTGGCAGGATCATCCCCAGCCCTTTCCTTCAGGCTCTTCTTGGTGGTCATAAGAACACGATTGACCTGGAACTTGGTGATGCCGATCATTTCAGCTACTTCAGTGTAGCTATGGTCCTTGATCAGTACCAGAACCTGCTTTACTTGTTCCGGAGTCATCTGAGCAGCCGGCTTCTTACGATCCTCTCCGGACTTCTTAGTCTTCTTTACCTTTGCCGGCTTTTCGGTTTGACCTTCAACTGCAGCAACAGGTGCGGCAGTAGGAGCTGCGGGAGCAGCAGTAGGGGCTGCGGGAGCAGCAGTAGGGGCTGCGGGAGTTTCTTCTTTCTTTGCGAACGGAAAATTTGCCATTTTTTGTTGCCTCCTAGATTTGTTTTTTATTTAGTTGGTTTTTTACTTCTGTTAAGATGACAGCCATCTTAACATTCTCATGATTCATGATTGCTCGTTTCAATTCTGTATCTGTAATAATATTTAATAAATTGTCTAATTGTTTTTCAGTTTCTGGCCATTTTAATATATATTCAAAATTAGAACGAAGTGTTGCATTCAATTGATCAGGATTCATTTCACCTAATCCTTTAAAACGTCTAATTTCAAATCCTTTGGATTTATAATTTTCTACTTCAGAATAATCATATATTGGGTGATATTTTCCTCCTTTTATAGCTCCGTAAAGTGGTGGTATTACTATAGATGCTTTGCCAGATTTAATATAATCTGGAGCATATTTTTGTAATATCAATAATACTAATACTGATATATGATATCCATCAACATCAGCATCGGCTAAGATTTTTATTGATTTATATCTTCGATTATTAATCGGTCCAAGAGCTTCTAATAAATCTGTAATTTCTTTATTTTTTTGAATTTTATCAAATGTAGCAGTTTCTACATTTAAAACTTTTCCTCGTAAAGGATAAATAGCTTCATTTTTTTTATTTGTAATTTGTTTAATTGTACCTTCTGCTGAATCACCTTCTACAATATATAATGTTTCTCCAGGTATGATTTGACAATCTTTTAATTTATTAAAGACAGATACACGTTTAGTATATTTGCCGGATTTGGAACCATTTAAAATTTTCTGATGAAATTTTCGTTCAAGATTACTTTCTAATGTTGGAAGTATTTTAGGAACTAACCAATCAATTTGATTTTTGATTGGATCAATTAAAATCTTTTTAACATCTAGTGTCATTCTTACTTTTGTTTGACTATCAAATTTAGGTTCAGGAACATTTATCATAATAAATGCTCTTAACCCATTTAAATATTCTCTATCATTTAATTTCTGAAAAGTTTTATTAATCTTTTCTGAAATAGATTTCTTTAATTCTATATGAAATGAAGAAATAAATTTTCCATCACATTGTCTTAAATTAACATTTCCTAATGTTATTGAATCATCTTTTGAAGTATATGTTATATAAATCATAATACTATTATAAGGTAATTTTTTTGTTTGATATGATAATGAAAACAATTCTTCATCTTCATTTAAAGACAAATGTTGTCTAACATAAGTTTCAAATGGAAGTTTTGGAATTGGTTTATCATTAAATGTAAAACCATTTAAATCGAATATTGATTGAACTGATATTAATCTTTCGACAAAATACCTATTATTAAATTCAAGAGTTTCAAAATATTGTTTATTTGGTTTAAATCCAACTACAGTAGAATATGAATAATCTGTATCAACTGTTTTATCAATTGATATTAATTCTGAATTTTTAAAAGAATATGTTACTACTTTAGTTTTGTCGGCGCGATCTCTTGTTTTTACAAGTAACCAATCCGACAAAGCATTTACTGCAACTAATCCAACACCATGCATGCCCATCAACTGCGCATAATCTTCTGTATCAAATTTCGTTCCAGAAAATAATTTCGTACATAATACTTTAATAGAATCTTCTTCAGTTCCATCTGGAAGTTTCACAGTAGTTATCGGTATTCCTCTACCATTATCACTTACCCAGAAAGAACCATCTTTCATATTATTAAATATCTTAATTTCTGTTCCGAATTTATTTGAAATTTCATCAATTGCATTATCAAGTACTTCTTCAGCTAAATGAGTTGGGGTTTGTGTATCTCCAATAAACATCCCCGGTCGTTTTCTAACGATTTCTATACTGTTTAATGCTTCAAGTGCCATGTTTTCTCCAAAAGAAAAACATAAAAAATGGTTTTTGTGGAATCCGCCTAGATTCCTAAAAATATTATTTCTATATAAAAATTTTGAATTTCAGAATTTTACTAAAAATTTTAAGTCAACTCTTGTCGATTTTACCAATCTGTTTTAATTTTACCTTGTTTAATTAATAATTCTTTTATTCCATGTTGCATTTTTTCTAAATTTATATTTTTTTGAGATAATTTGAGAATTTCAATAGCATCCGTAAAACCTTTTTGATATGATTCTACTAATGCTTGTGTAAATTCATTTAATGAAATTCCTAATTTGTCATTTACCTGAGTGGGTTCTATTGCCATTATTATCTCCTTAAAGAGTACATTCTAAGCTACATTTCATCATTTCATAAAATCCACTTATGAAATGAATATGTGGATATTTTTTCAAATCTATTTCTTCTGAATATTTGCCGATAATAACTTGTAATGGTAAGAATTTAATAGTATCATATAGCTTTTCAAAAATATTTTCATAATTTATATCAAAATTATTATGACATAATGTTACAAATGATGAATATTCTTTAGCTATAATTGAATTAAAAGGATTGCTTAAGCAAAGTTTTCTTGCCGTTAAATCTGTAGTTGACATAATTTTTTCTAACATTTCAATTACATATTTTACAATATTGTCTTCTATATTAATATTTTGCTCTAAATTGTTAAAATTAACAATTCCTTCATTAGATACATAAGACACTTGTAGTGCATTAATTAAATCTCTTAATCCGGTTTTATAATTTTTACTAACGAATTCGGCAAGCTCTTGTTGATTAAATTTAACTTTCTCACTGTTTAAAATGTATTCTAATCTATTTTTTATATCATTTACATTATCAGATTTAAATTCAATTTGAAAAGTAAATCTTGTTCTTAATGCACTGTCTATTTTTTTAGGATGATTAGTACAACAAATAAAGGAAACATATTCTTGATATTTTTCCATTAAATCTTCTTTTAATTGAGCTTGAAATTGTCTTGAAGTTCTATCAATTTCTTCAATATATACAATTTTACATTTACTTGATACTGGTCGTTTAACAACAAATGGTGCAATTTTTTCATCAACATCAGAAACAGATCTGGTTTTAATTCTACATAAATCTGCTTGATTCTTAATAATTTTTCTAATTAAGATAGTACTAATTGTTGTTTTGCCGGTTCCTGCCGGACCAGATAATAAAATATTTCCTGGAATTGCTTCATTATCTATCCAAGATTTTACTAAATTCTTTTGTTGTGCATTTGAAAAAACCATATCATCTATGGTTACTGGTCTATGTTTTTCGTACCATGAAATTTGAGGATTGATCATTTCGCCTCCAGTTATTATAAATTAAGTTTCTTCATTTTGCATTTGTAATGTTTTATATAATTCTAAAACTTTTTTTGCTTGTTTTTTTGCCGTATTATTATTTCCACCTTTATATAGAGCTAATGCTAGTTTGATATCATTATTTGCTATTTTTAATTTATTTTTAAGAATTCTAGCACCATGTAATGTATCAACATCTGAAAACCATGTCGCTGTTGGTGTTTGCATCAATCCTTTATATCGAATTTTAGTTCTATTTTTTGGACCAATTGCCGTATAATCAAAATTACTTTCTGTATACATTAAGCTTATAATTAATTTATAATTAATATCTGTTGATTGATTTGCTATAAAAATTGCATTTGCTAAATTATCTAATTTTTCTTTTGGGGCGTTTAAAAATGTTAAATCTTTTTTAATTTCTTCGATGATAGTATTTTCTTTAATTTTAATTACTATCGGCAAAGAGCTAGTTAAATTATTAATATTTAGGAATACAATTAGTAAACACATTATGTAACTTATAATTAAAAATAAAACTTTCATCAGTAACTCTCCTTAATAAGGGTTAGAGATGAATTAATGTAACCTTTTTGTGAACATCTTTAAGAAGAGGTTCGATACTTTCAAAATTTAATTGTCCATTATTAATTCCTGGTAGTGGCAAGTATACAGTTTTAATGAGTTTATCATATTTTTCTATTATTTCATTCAATTGAATGAAACTTTTTTCAATTATACTTAAGTCTGCTTTACACCAAAATCCAGGAATTTTATCACTTTTTTTAAATCTGTTTTGAACATGAGATAAAGCATCCTTCCAAGTACCTTCAATTGGTTTAACTGGAAAAGCAATTACTTTTTTGTAAATAGGTCCTACTACATTTCCATTATGTTGAATATGAATTGCTAAACATTTCGGTAATAATGGAATTGTTTTAGCCATAGCTAGAGCATTTCCTCTTCCCATAACTGCTTCACCATTTTTCTTAATATAACCGTTTGTAGTTACACAAACAATTTCACCATTTTTCCAAAGATCTATAATATTAGCTTTTATGATATTCATATAATCCCCTTTTTATTAAAAAACAAGAAAAATATAACAAATATATTATTTCTATATTAAAGTTGAGAAAATTAAAATGATTATAAGAACCAAAGATTGTTCTTTGGTTCTTATAATGTTTTTATTTATAATTCAGAACCAGATCTCTGATTTCTTTATAATAGCTTCGGCTAGGAAAACCCGCGTGATCAAAGTGTCGATCTTTTAACTTTTTCAAATTAATAACTTTTTACTATTAATCGACACTTTGTCGCCGGGATGAACTAGCCTTGCTTTTGAATGTAAGAGATAGATGTGCCTATCTCTTAGCAAAACGTTGGTGTAAACTACTAAAAGGTTTACCTCTCGCACATGAGAGTAGTGTGTATCCTTATCCTGTTACCAGATAAGGAATCCAACTTCCCCTCGACAATGTTATCTGAGCTTCGCAATGTGGTTGACTTCGCCTACCCTTCAGCGATGTTTACAGAGCCACGACAGAGCAAGGAACTGGGGCGGCATTCCTAGGTGTCTACATCTCAGATAACGTAGCTAGAATTTCTTCTAACTGAGTCTGGTGAACTTTGGGCTTCAACTATTGCTAATTGAAGCCCGTGTGATCAGAGAAGCGATAATTAGAATTAACTATTTCTAGTTATCGCTTCTCTGTCACCGGGTGGTTCACTTTGTGTTGCATATAATAATATTAAACTGTTTTCTGCAGTAGGTTTTGCTCCTGTTTTTAATAGTAATTTTAACTATTTCCAAATGTTCACTTTGTGTTGCATATAATAATGCTAAACTGTTTTCTGCAGTAGGTTTTGCTCCTGTTTTTAATAGTAATTTCACAATTTTCAAATGTCCATATTCCGCTGCCCAGTGTAATGCAGAATTATTGTTTTCTTTAGGATCCACTCCTGCTGCTAATAGAATTTTTACAATTTTAAAATATCCATTTTTTGCAGCCCATTGTAATGCGTGATTATCGTTAACTTTAGGATCTGCTCCTTCTTCAATCAATCGTTTTATTACTTTTGCAGTAATCTTATCTTTTCTTCCAAGAATTACTCGGTCTGCCTTCCATTTTTTTGGAGTTCCAGGATTTTTATATACTCTTGCATCTTCTGGAAGAGTTACTTTTCGAATCCATACTCCATACCTTAAAAATGCAAGGATATCTTCTCTTGCGAAATAGATTCCTCCTGGTTGACAATCTCCAGAAGGATTAAATGTAACTGGGTCAATGTTTAATCCAATTTTATATTGAAGACCATTGTGATTCTCTGTTTTGTTCAAGATCTTGTAGAAGTCCATTTTTAGTCCTTTTACTTTGTCATCATTTCGATAAAATTTAAACATTCAATTTCATTATTATTTATAATAGATTTTGCCGATGTTAAATCTTTTTCAACATTTTGAACATCAATTTTAGTTTCAACTAAATTTTTAATAGATCTTTTATTACATACACTAATAATATCTTCATCTGTAATATTTTTAATTTCGGTAGACCATTTATTAGTATCGATATCATATTTTTCTATTTGAATATTAATATTATGATCTTTTTTTAATTCATGATATCTGCTTATTATTTCACTTACCATATTTGATTTATATGTTTCAAAAATATATCTAATTATTTGAACAATTAAAAATTCAATTTTTCTATTGGTGAGTTTGTCAAAATCATCTATTTTTTTAAGCTTAACTGAATATTTCCATAGATTATAATTATTTAATAAAATTTCATCAATTCCATATGGTTGAACTTTTCCATCATTATCACAAAATAAACAATTGAAATTTAAGTTTCGAGTTAAATATTCTGACCAAATATTTTCACCGAGTTTTTGTAGATCTGTTCCTTTTCTTTTTGGCTCGATCGAAATATTTAATTTATTATCAGATAAGTCTATGATATTAATTTCTAATTCTTCAGCATTTTTTTGTAATGAATTAAAAGATGCATTTGGTACTTTACCATAAATTTTTATTGCTTTGTTTTTATTATCTAATTCACCATTTGGAACAATTGTTAATGTTCCAATACCATTAGTTAAAATATTATTTATTTGAATTGGAGTATTTTGTATTCCACAATAATTGAAATTCGGCAAGATCTGTGAGGGTGATATATTTGATTTTTTATTTAAGAGATAAAATAATCTCTTAAATAAATCTTTGAGTTTATATTTTGGAATTAAAGTTCTATAAAATGAAATTCCAGTGATTACTCCATTTCCAACTAATCCAATAGGTACTGGACATGGAAGATAGATTGGTTCGGGTTCTAATTCAAATTCATCATAAGGAACATATTTAATATATTGAAACGCTAATTCCTCTACCCATTTAGCTAATCGCACTTCCGTGTAGCGGTAAGCTGCCGCTTCACTATCGATCAATCCAGGAGATCCCCATGCTCCTTGTCCAACAGCATATTCTTGATCTACAAGATTGCATAATGTTCCATATAAACTTGAATTATGTACATTTGTAATAAAAAATTTATTATCTTTTTTTCCATTTACAATATAGACATTTTCAAAATTATTAACTGTAAAATCATACATTTTAATTGGTTCTTTTAAATTTTCAATTTCAATTGAAGTTATATATGTTAAAAATCCACTTTCTGAACATATTTTTGATAATTCATTCAAATTTGTTGTTTGAAAATATTTTGAAATGTTTTTTTCAGATACATGGTTTCGTTGTAAATTTGAATGTGTATTATTTTTTGGATTTTGATCTATATGATGTACTATTTCACATGTCCATTTACAATAATTTTTAATAATATCACAAATTTGTATTAATTTTGAATTGCGATATTTGATCCTTGGCCGATCTTCATTATAAATGACACCACTTTCTAAAACACTATATAATTTTAAATCTTTTGCTTGAATATAGTTTCCATTTTCTAATTTAATTGGGTGATTTTCTGTACATTTAATTATTGATCCGTTAGAAAGTGTTATTTTGTATATTTTATTTGTTACTTGTCCAACTCTAAAGGAATGTGCAATTGTTGGTACTATTGTTTGAGTATTGTTATCAAATGCTAATACTTGTAATTGTTTTACATTATTTTGTTCTAATTCTCCAATTTTATAACAATTTCCATCTAAACTATATATTTCTGTATTATAATCTAAACAGTCACCATGAGGATGATATTTGCCTAAACAAGTTCCAATTACTCTAGCACTTTTTACGAATTTATTTTTAGCTTCTTCATGCAATGTTAATAGTAGTCGTCGTTCAACGGGTTTTAAACCATCAATATAAGATGGAATTGCTCGAAATCTATTTATATATCTACCATATTCACTATAAAAAACAGGTATAATTTTGTGCATTTAAAACTCCTGATTTGTGATCATTAATTTGTCTAATAGATTTAAATATTTAAGATCTGGATTTTGATTGAATATAGTAAATTTATTAGAACATTCAATGATATTATTGTTTAGAAATTCAAATCTTTTTTCAAATTTTAAAGATTCTTCTGAAATATTTTCAGATAATGATAATAAAATTTCTGGATTTTCTTTAAAAGAATTATATATATGATCAAATTTAGAATTTAATTTTATAATATTTCTAAAAGAAAGGGGTATATAGAATCTTTCATTTTCATTTTGTGAATAAAATTTTTTAGATATTGCCGCTAAAATTAACGGTGATAATTTTTCATGATTTTCTTTATTATTTAACCAAGATGATCTATTTAAATGATCACTACAAAAAGTAATTATTTGATTAGTTGTTGATGTTGTTTCTAATATTTCACTAATTTCTAATTCAACTGTTTTAATATTTTTATCAGTTAAATAATCAACTATATAAGAACAATGATTATTAATAAAATCTAGAACTTTTTGATATTGTGTTAGTTCGAATTTAAATCTATCATAAATATAAATTGATTTATTAGTATTTACAATAGCATGATCTGGAATTAAAATCATTTCATGATCTAATAATGTTTTTGTTACTTTTCTATAATATGTTATAATTGAACATTTGTTATTATGATCTAATTTAATTTCTTCTATATGTGCATAATTAAAATTTGATAATAATTCTTGTAAAATATCTTTATCTAATATATCGCTCCAATACAAGGTTTTTTCATTTAATTCTATTGTCATTATTATATCCTTGTTATGATTTCAGTACTAATTTTATTTTCAACATTATTAAAACTATTTGTCTTATCTAAAAAATCAGCACAAAAATTTATACCTGGATGATCAAAATATATATATCTATCAAATTCTTTTTCATTAATTAATACGATTCCAAATAAAGAGATTTTGAGATGATCTTGAAATTTTACAAATTCAATGTTATTTATTTTTAATTTAGGTATAACTTTATTTGAATTAAATATATTACATAATTCAATAAATCTTTTTCGTGAAGATTTTGACGGTATTGATATATTATTAATGATATCTTTATTATTAATAAATCGATATACATTATTTAATGAAATGTTTAAATTATGAAAGTGTGTAAAACAGCAATTTTGAATAACTGACAATTTGAATAATAATTTAAATAATAATTTAAAATTATTTTCTATCATTTTTATTTTATATATATATAAATCAAAATTATTTTCTTTTTCAGAATGTTCTGAATTCATATTTAAAGTAATTGTAGAATCAATTGTAAATCGACTTAATTCAGAAATTGTTTTTGAAGTTTTATGATGTCTAGAATATTTAGATATTTCATTTGATCTTAATATTTCACAAACATCTTCTTCTGAAGGAGTTATTGATATGACCATTGAACATTTATTATTATAACGTTGAGATAATGTTAATGATAATTTATTTATATCTTTTTTGAAATAAAAACCTTTTAGAGCTATATTTGGATTAGAATAATTATATTTATTAAATCTGTAAATAGAACCTTGAGTATTTGTATTTTCTAATGTTGCTGAATATGTTATTGATCCTTGACCTTTGCAAATATATGATTTTTCAAGTAATCCAAATACTAATCCAGTAGTGTTTGATAATTTTTCATCATCACTAATAAATATTGAAATATTATCTTGAGTTTTATTTAATATTTGAATCATTAAACATTCCTTTTTTAAGATATTTCTGTTATAGCTGGAAAATCACCAGTATCTTTTTTAATTAATGGTTTCCAACCTTTAATTAGAATATTTGGATTATATTGTTTTGTTAATAATTTTGATCTATATAAATACATTTTATATTGATTTTTTTGAATAACATCCATATCAAATATTAAATTGATTTCTATTTCTTTTAATAAAAAATGTTCTATTAAAAGAGATTCAATTGTGTTTAAATACTTTTTTCCATTTAATGCAATGTAAAAACAATTTTTAAAATCAATATTATAGAGATATAAATTTAGAATATCAAATGGACCTTCGGCAAGAACTATACTTGAATATTTTTCAAAATCAATTTCTTGAAAAAAATATTTTCCAGATGTATCTGGATTTAAATGATACCGAAGATCTTTATATGGTTCAATTAATCGTAAAACAATATCTTCATTTTCACTATTAGTAAATGTGCATGATGTTTTTTGATTAAAGAATGTAGGACTTATTAAAAATTTCGTAAAATCTATATTTCCCAATCTTTGTATAAGATATTGTCGGTAAATTTCAAATTTATTTTTATATTGTTTTTCAAATTCAAGATTTTTTAAAATAACAGTTTCTTGTATTTGTTTTAATTTAGCTATTTTCTTTTTAGATCTGTAATAATCTTTAACATTTTTATATCTAATGAAACTTGATAAATATTTTAAAATATCCTCATCTGTAAAATTTGTATCTATTAATAATCTTACAAGATTTCCAGAACTAGAACATCTAAAACAATTAAATACTGGCATAGTTTTTGAAATATACATATGACCATGACTAGCTTTTGGCCGACTTGCATCATCACAATAAGGACAAAAAATTATTATTTCACCACCAGATTCTTTATAGTAATTTGAAGTGTTTTTCAAATGATTGACTATTTCCGGTATTTTCGTTATATCTAACATATTCTTTGCCGCTTTCTTTGAAAAAACAATAATAAAAATATTATTTCTATATAATTTGTGCATTTCTAATCAAAGTTCGATGTTTCTTATTTTTTATAGTAAATCCATATTTAAAATAAAACTTCAATAATTGATTGTAATTTAAATCACCATATGGATTAATGTCTAATAAAATTATTATTTTTTCTTGATTTGCCCATTTTACAACAGCTTGTAATAATTTATGAGCATATCCTTTATTTCTTATTTTTTCATCTACTAATAATCGATTAAAATAATATAATTTATCTTTTATTTGAGATAATTCGGCAACAGCTCTTCTTGAAGATTCGATTATATGAAAACATGCATAATTATTTGTGATAATTTCTTGCACATTCATATCTCATCCTTTCTAATTAAATAAAAACCTAACTAGATGTGCCACTCTAGTTAGGTTTTCCGGATTTCAGGATATGTTTAAAAATTAAGTTAATTAAAAACCAGTGGCACCTGGTATAAATATTATTTCTATATGAAAATTGAAAAAATTAAAAATTCGGCAAGATCTTAAAAAAGAATTTTGCCGAATTTAGAAAGTTATTTTTTAGCAGTTGAAAGATGTCTATTAATTACTTCTTTACAATATTTATCAAATAATCCACAAATCAAATATTCTGAATAATTTCCATGAATTTCACTTTTTAGTATATATTATCTCAAACTCTTTACACTTTTCAAAATCATCTGGAAAAATAATTTTAAATTTAATAAATTTAGAAACACAATTATTATAACATTCATCAACAAATTCAGTGCAATAATATTTATCGTTTCCACTTGTAAAATTAAAATCATATTCTAAATTTTTACCGGCCATTTTTATAGCTTTATCAATCGCGTTATTAATAATATCTAAATTTGGATGTCGTAAAATTTCAATAGAATCACACCTCATAAAAGTTAAAATGTCTTCTTCAATAATGCCTTCACCAACTGCATGAATTACAGTATTATAACCAACATATATAGCAGCATGAGACCAAAATCCTTTGATTAATACACTTCCAAGATAATTACTATATCTTCGTAAAAGAACGTCACCGGGTTGAAGAGATTTTAATACTTTACGCATATGTGGACCTTTTACTTTATATGAAGATTCTCCCCATACAATAAGCCCACCCTTATAAAATCTAATATCAGCAAACCAGCTAATTATAGCGGATTTAATTCTATACCAGTTCATAATAAGCTCCTTTGTTAAATTAATTAAAAAGAGAAATTTTTACGGGTCTCATTTCCCGGGTTTTAACGTCTTTTCCTTGACGGTTCATGGTCTTATGGAGTCAAACACCATAGGACCATGAACACTATTGGAAATATTCCGAGGAATATGATTCCTCGGAATATTTCTTTTACATCTTCTCGGGTCATGATATCCTCCTTTCCCGAGAAAAGGTTTAATGCTCTATTTTTTTATACAGGAGTAGACCTGTTGGGTTTTTTTTGGTGCCCGAGGCCGGACTCGAACCGGCAAGGTACATAGTACCGAGAGATTTTAAGTCTCTTGCGAAGACCAATTCCGCCACTCGGGCACAAAACCTAATTATATTATTTCTATATGAAAAATGAGAAAATAAGAATTTTGGAGATGGTCCTATTTCTAGGACCATCTCCAATTTTTAAATCTCTTCCCAATCAGTAAATCCTGGCTTATGATGATCTGAGATGATTTTAGATAATTCCCAAACATTTAACATATTATTAACTTTCTTAATTATTAAGATTGTGGTACTGAATATGTTTTTTCAATATTTGACATTTGTTTAATATCAATTTCTTTTCTAGTGTTTCTTTCAATTGCTAGTAAAACTAATACCATTCCAAGAATACACATCACAACAAATAATGATAAAATTGAAGCATATTGTAAAATCTTTTTAGCTTCATCCATATAATTTATATTATTTACAGATTCAAATTTTTTAAATTTTGTAGTTTTATAATTATTAATAATATCAATAATTTCATCTTGTGATAATTTTTGAGTTTCTGCTTGTTGTAAAATATTATTTAAATTCATAAGAAATTCTTCTTGTTGTATCGATGATAGATCTCTAATCCATTTTTGAAGAATTTCTTGATGTTCATAATGAATAAACTGTTTTTTAATCATTTGGTATTTATCAATAAAATTGATTGAAGTTTCTTGTGTATTTTGCGGGGTTGTTTCCGGCAAGAGTTCTGTAAGTTCTACAATTGTACTTTCTGGTTTTTGATTTTTAATATTTGTAGTAAGTAATACCATCCCAGCAATCGATGCAAAAATGAGAATACATACAAAAATTCGAACAATCGCAAAAATCATTTTTTCAAAAGTACTTGTTTTCATTGTTTTTATTCTTTCTTTTAGTTTTTATGTGATTTTTAAATAGAACAAAGAACCAGCGATAAGAACTGAAAGGAAAATACACATACTTTTTAGACCAAAATTTGTTTCTTCTTTAAAATGTGAACGATGACCCAATTCAGCTTGTCGAGCTTCTATCATTGCAATAATTGCTAATTTTTTACTAATATACATATTATTATCTATAATATATTCATTTTTAGTATCTTTGATTCTTTCAAATTTATCAGATAATATTTCTTTAAAATCTTTTGTTACAGGTATAGCTTCACAAATTTCAGTATCCATATTTTATTTTCCTGTTTTTAGTTTAAGTTTCTTTTAAATCACACTAATTTGGACAATTTTCATCTGGTGCAATAAATCTTTTTTGATATAAATTACAATAATCTTCTTCATCGGCAAAATCTACCTTAACTAAATTTTTGCATTTATAACATCCAAAAATTTCTTTAGCTTTAAATACTGGACAATTTTTTCACTATCAGCAAGCGATAATTTTTGTTGTTGTATTTCTGTTATATTCTAGCTAGACGGAATTGAATTTTTATCAATTCTAAATGCACATAGTCCAATATTTTGATAATATTTTTGTTTTTCCCAATATTCACAGTTTTTACAACATTTTTGAATCACCTTCTATATCTTTCTTTTTTTGAAAATATTGACATGTATTGTGTCCGTATACTAAATTATTTTGATTATCAGATTTGATCTGTATTTGTTTTTTAATCATTTGCAAATTAGTACATTTGCCGATAACAAATCCGCAATAAATTTCTTTTAAACTTTCAAAGAATTTACAATATAAGCAACATTTAAACATAATCAATAATCTTTCATATTAAATAGTTTTAAGAGGAAGTTTAAGTTGAGCAAACAAATCAATAATACAATTTTGAACTTCTTTTCTAAATTCTAGATCTAAATTTCGAATACCATTATCAATAATTTCTATTTTGTCCTGAATTGGTACAAAAAATATATTAGAATAAGTTTTAATATAATACTTTGCAAATTTCATTTGACTAAAAACTAAATCTCTATATTCTAATGCGGCACTGTATGCAATATAATCAATTATAGATCTGTCAGAAACTATAATATTAAATTTCTTATTCACTAAATCCAATTCTTTTTTAATTTGAGCAGCAAACATCCACATTTGAGCAAGTTCAGAAGATGTTGTATCTTTTCCAATTATTGAATATGGACATTCTTGAACTATTTCATGAATATATCCTATTTCATATTCTGGAAATTCATTCTTGAGATTAGATGCGTAATTTAAAGCTAATTTAGATTTACCAGTTCCATGACTTCCTGTAAAAGCTATTACTTTTTTATCAGAATCTTTTAACATGATTAGATTTAAACTCCTTTTTAAAAGAAAAGAGTATAACTAGCAGTATTTCCAACAGTTTCGTCAACATCTACTTTAATTGTAGCTTTTTCAATACCAAATTCAGAAGTGCATAAATCTTTTAAATTATGAGCAAATAAATATGCCATATTTTCAGCAGTAGGATCTAAACCATCTGGCATTTTAATAATATCTACATTTGGTACATCTTTAAGAATTACAATTAATGGATCATTGCTATTCAGAATTAGCTTATGATCTAATGCTTCTGTAATTTCTTTAAACTTTTTAAGTTTACCAAAATCAACTACCATATTAGGATTTTTCATAAGTGTAATATTAACAATTTGAATTGTAGTTCTTACAACGTAACTGTGACCGTGAATGTTCCTACAATGATGTCCTTCTTCCATCGTTAATAGTCTATGTGCTGCTTCAAATTTAAAAGATTTTGTGATACTATACATTGTATTCTCCTTTTTAAAGTTTTGATTACATAATAGACATTTATTTATTAAAATATTTAATGAATTTTCTTTATTGATTCTATGATTAATGTATTTTGCCGGTAAATATGAGAAAATAATGTTTTCATCAAAGATTAAATTTGAATTGTGATTATATCCTCTTTTAATCATTTCATCGGCAAGAGCATCATGTCTGTTTTTTAATGATAATGGTTCTAATAAATCATTTTTAATATAACCATCAATATTTATTCTTTTCTTTAAACTTCCAAGAAACATGTGGCATTCATTATGTTCTCCTAATAAATGATTTTTACACATAATTTTCGGACTACACATCCACATTCTCATTTGATTGAAGTTCCTTTTTATTTATAATAGCTTCGGCTAGGAAAACCCGCGTGATCAAAGTGTCGATCTTTTAACTTTTTCAAATTAATAACTTTTTACAGTTAATCGACACTTTGTCGCCGGGATGAACTAGCCTTGCTTTTGAAT